>ERZ779658.987-NODE-987-length-24042-cov-3.382666_pt1 | contig 24042 bp, 22 predicted proteins | sample MGYA00511485_ERZ779658 | MGnify/ENA primary metagenome ERZ779658 (study PRJEB29588, sample SAMEA2162182) | human gut metagenome | biome: human gut; feature: human-associated habitat; material: faeces | place: Denmark | collected 2008/2010 ... | reverse complement strand
GCGAAAGCGTCCGCCGCTGTCTGCTGTATGGAAAATGGGATGTACGGCAATCAGTCCTCGCACAGGCCGGCAGTGATGATGGCCATGGAGTAGACCTCCTGGGCGTTGCAGCCGCGGGAGAGGTCGTTGATCGGCGCGTTCAGACCGAGCAGGATCGGGCCGTAAGCATCAAAAGAGCCGAGGCGCTGGGCGATCTTGTAGCCGATGTTGCCGGCGTTGATGTCGGGGAAGATAAAGGTATTGGCGTGGCCGCCGACCGCGTCGGTGATGTGCTTGGTCTTGGCGACAGCCGGAGAGACCGCCGCGTCGAACTGGAACTCGCCGCCGATCGGGGTGTCGGGCATGAGGGCCTTGGCCTTCTCGCAGGCATTGCGCATCTTGTCGACGTCCTCGCCCTTGCCGGAGCCGAGGGTGGAGTAGCTCAGGAAAGCGACCTTCGGGTCAACGCCGAAGATCTTGGCGCAGGAAACGGTCTCCTTGCAGATCTCGACGAGCTCGTCCTCGTTGGGTTTGATGTTGATGGCGCAGTCAGCCATGGCGAGCACTTCGTTCTCGCCGGAAGCGGCGGGACGGACCATGATGAAGCAGGAAGAGACGATCTTGTTGCCGGGCTTGGTCTTGATGAGCTGCAGCGCGGGACGGACCGTGTCGGCCGTGGAGTAGGTAGCGCCGCCGAGCAGGCAGTCGGCCTTGCCCATCTTGACGAGCATGGTGCCGAAGTAGTTGCTCTTCTTGAGCGCGGCGCGGCACTCGTCGACGGTCATCTTGCCCTTGCGCAGCTCGACCATCTTGTCGACCATCTCGTCCATGCCGTCGTAATTCTCGGGGTCGATGATCTCGGCACCGCGGATGTTGAAGCCGATGTCCTCAGCGGCGGCGGCAATCTCATCGGGGTTGCCGACGAGCACGGGCTTTAAGAAATTACCGGACAGCAGACGGGCGCTCGCTTCGAGAATGCGGTGGTCGGTACCTTCGGTGAAAACGATCGTTTTGGGGCTCTTTTTCAGCGTGTTGATCAGTTGTGCAAACATGTTGATTCCTCCTGATATATGATGTGCCGGTCAAGCGGGCACAGATTTACGAATATAGTATACACCCACTTTTTCACCCTCTCAAGGAAAAATAACGCAAAATTCATGCAAAAGTTTACAAATTTTCCAAACTCTTACAATATATTAGCAGTATCATTTCCCCAAAAGGCTTGACGGAGCCTTGAAAACCAAGTATACTGATTAATGGTTACAAATTGTAACTTTTATTTTTACTTGCATCCTTTAAGGAGTTTTGATATGTCAGAGCAAAAACGATCCACCCCGCAGCGCAGCGAGGCACCCACGCAGCGCCGCCGCTCGAATGCCTCGCCGCGAAGACGGCCGAGCAGGCGCGGCGGCATGCCGCAATGGCTGAGCGGCTGGCTCGAGCACATGGCGCTGTTTTTTTCCACGCTTGGTGCGCGCATCCGCCGCATCGGCCCGCGCGCCCGCACCGTGATGCGCGAGAGCAGGGCGCGCAACTTCCCAGAATCCAACCGCTTTTTGGTGCAGGTCTTTCTCGTCATCGGCGGGATGTTCCCGATGTGGCGCTCGCTGCTGCATGAAAGGGTGATGGCACACCGCCGCCAGCGCAGCCACGCTGCCGGCGAGCACGAGGACCGCTGGCGCAGGCAGGCGCGGCGCGTGAATCCGTTCTACTTTATCGGCGGCGCGGCTGTTGTGGCCGCGATCGCGCTGTTTTTCTCGTTCTACACGCTGGGAACGACCGTGGAGTATAACGGCAGCGTGGTCGACACCGTCGCGAGTGCCGCGCAGGCACGCAAGGCGGCCTCCAAGCTCGAGAGCATCACGACCGAGACGCTCGGCAAGTCCTACGAGATCGCAAAGGATGCCATCCATTATTCGACGGCTTTCGTCCTCCGCAGCGATGTGACGGACGCAACGACCTTTGAGCAGGACCTCGCCGACGAGCTCGGCCAGGTGACCTACGGCTACTCGCTCTATGTCGACGATGAGCTCATCGGTTCGACGCAGTACGCCGGCGCGCTGGACGAGCTGCTCAAGCAGATCAAGCAGGTCTACGCCTCGGCGGATACGCTGAGCGTCGACTTTGTCGAAAATGTCCGCATCGCGGAGGGCTACGTCCCGACCGACAGCGTGATGAACCTCGGCGAGATCGCCGAGATCCTGAATTCGACGAAGTCGGGCGAGGTGACCTACACCGTCGTCAAGGGCGACACCTGGGGCCAGATCGCCAACAACAACGGCATGACCGCCGCCGAGCTCGAAGCGCTGAACCCCGGCTACGACATCAACCGCATCCACATCGGCGATGCGCTGACGCTCTCGAACGCCGTGCCGTATCTGACCGTCAAGGTCACCGAGCGGCAGAACTATGTCGAGGACGTCAACTATGACGTGAACTACGTGAGCGATTCGTCCATGTATCAGGGCGACGAGCGCGTGATCTCCAAAGGTTCGTTCGGCAAGGCCGATATTGTGGCCGATGTCACCTATGTCAACGGCGAGGAGCAGGAGCGCACGGTCATCTCGTCCGTCACGCTCTTCGACCCTGTGGCCGAGACGCGCGCCCGCGGCACGAAGGTGCGCCCCACCTGGTACCCCACCGGCAGCTTCCGCTGGCCGTGCTCGGGCCGCATCACCTCGCGCTTTGGTTACCGCAACACCGGCATCCGCGGCGCGACGAGCAACCACAAGGGCATCGACATCGCCTGCTCCTACGGCACGCCAATCTACGCCGCCGACGGCGGCCGCGTGACCTACGCGGGCTACAAGGGCGCGATGGGCTACGTCGTTATCATCGACCACAACAACGGCTATGTCACGTATTACGAGCACAACTCGTCACTGCTCGTCTCCGCGGGACAGACGGTCTACAAGGGCCAGCAGGTCGCCAAAGCGGGCCGCAGCGGCGTCGCCAGCGGTGTCCACTGCCACTTCGGTATTCAGAGAAACGGCAGCTACGTCAACCCGCTCAACTATCTAAGTTAAAATCAAAGGGATCCCATCCGATGGATGGGATCCCTTTGATTTTAGGGGATCGCACTTCGCTTCGTGCCTTGCCGCCGTAGGCGGCTGCGACACGCGCGAAGCGAGAAGAATAAATCGCCACGCGCATGTTGCGGCGATTTATGATTAAAATTATTTCGCGTCTGCGGACGCGAAAGTCTGCGACGCTGGTGCCTGTTTTCTGCCCGTGGGGGCAGAAAATGCGGCGGGTGGGGGACGGAGGATGTTGCTTCTGGCCTGTTCGCTGCCGGAGGCAGCGAATGCGGCACGGGAGGGATTTTGCCTGTTTGCCGCCGGAGGCGGCAAATGCGGCGGGAAAAATTACAGTTAGTTGCCGTTCATTGCTTCTGTGGGGACATAGTAGTTTTCTGAGGCGATGATCGTGCCGTCGTTCAGGGTGACCATCATACGGTCCATGTCTTTGTCGATGTCGATACTTTTCACGTCGAGCTGTGAAAAGTTGCCCGCGTAGAAAAAGGTGAGGATCGGATACTCGTTGTCCCCCCAGTTGATCTTGGCTTCGACGCCGTCTCTGCACGAGGGCTCGTAACTTTCCATGGCAAAGGTCCCGACGAAGTCAGTGGAAGACCATGTTTTCCTGAGCGTGCCGGAAATGGTGATGGAGGAGGGAGTATAAGTTGTGCTGTTGTCCTCGTAGACCCTTACGGGGACCGTTTTGTCGATGGTTTTTCGTGTCCCGCGGATGCCGAGCAGGACGATCGCGCAAAGGACGGCAACCAGAAGAATGAGGGCCGTTTTTCTCTTTTTGCGGTTCATCGTGTGCATCTCCTTGTCCTGTTAAATTTTGATGTGAAATTGCCCCTCAGAAAAGCGTGCAAACCCACGCGAGGGCGGCGGAGAGGGGGATGTAGAGCAGAAAGTGCGTAAGATGCGCTTTTTTGTTGTACCCGAACAGCTGCGGGGCGGCGATGCCCTTGACCTCGGGGTAAAAATGAGGAAAGAAGTTCGAATGGCACAGCAGCACCCAGTCGAAAAAGAGAATGTCGTAGGCCTCCATGACATAGAGGATGACGAGATACCGCGTGAAAAACGCGCCGAAGGGGAAACTGTTTTTGATGCCTTACAGGCGGTAGAGCTCCGGCCGCCGGTCGTGAAAAATGGGGACGGCTTTGCGGAGTGGCGCGATGGAGGAAAGGTCCAAGTCGGCGGTGATGATCTCCTCTTCCCCGCCGCCCTGGGCTAAGACCGCGCCCAGCGGGTCGATGATGCGCGAAAAGCCGCCGTACAGCGTGCCATCGCGCTCGCCGCAGGCGTTGCACGAGACGACAAAGAGCTGGTTTTCGATCGCGCGGGCGGCGGTGAGCGTTTCCCAGTGGTATTGGCGCGCCGCCGTCCACTGGGCGGGCAGGAAGACGACTTCCGCTCCGCGCAGTGCCAGCGTGCGCCAGAGCTCGGGGAAGCGCACCTCGTAGCAAATGAGAAGGCCGCAGCGCACGCTATCCAGCGTGAAGGTGACGAGGTGATCGCCGGGGGTGTAGACCTCGTGCTCACCCATCGGCGTGAAGGGGTGGGTCTTGTCGTATTCGGCAATGCATGCGCCCGCGCGGTCAAAGACGCAGGCGGTGTTGCAGATCTTGCCATTGCGGAGATTCGACACGCTTCCCGCGACGATGTTGACGTTCAGCTCGCGCGCGAGCGGGGAAAAGCGCGCGCGGACGGCCTTTGCGTCCTCATCGCTCGCCGCGGCAAGGTCGCCCGCGGGCATGAAGCCCGTGTTCCACGTCTCGGGCAGGACGACAACGTCGGGGCCGTTTTCCGCGACAGCGCGGCGCACGAGCGCCTCCGCGCGGTCAAAGTTCGCTTTGCTCTCCAGCGAGCGCATATTCATCTGGATCACGCTGACCTTCATGGTGGTGTCCTCCAAAATCGTTTTGATACGGTCATTATACGAAAAGAAAGCCTGCATTGCAATGCACAACAAAAAGAGGACGGCAAATGCCGTCCTCTCGTTTGTAAAAGCGTCGCAGACTTTGCGCCGCGCACGGCGCAAATAAATTGAAATCGTTTTTTGGAACGACATGTGCGTGCCAAAAAACACTTTGCACGGAGCGAATGTGCGCGCCTTTGGCGCGTGCGTTGAGCGCAGTGAAATTCTGCTCAAAAAACTGACTTTGTCAGTTTTTTGAAGTGCGCAGCGCTCTGATTGCATTGAGAACCGCTAAGACCATCACGCCGACGTCGGCGAAGATGCCCATCCACATGTTGGCGATACCGATGGCGACGAGCAGCAGGCACGTCAGCTTCACGCCGAGCGAGAAGACGATGTTCTCGTACACGATGCGGATGCACTTGCGCGAGATCTGGATGCCCTTGGCGATCTTCATCGGATCGTCGTCCATCAGCACGACGTCCGCTGCCTCAATGGCGGCGTCGGAGCCCATCGCGCCCATCGCGATGCCGATATCCGCGCGGGAGAGCACGGGCGCGTCGTTGATGCCGTCGCCGACGAAGGCGAGGCGGTCGTCCTTGCCCTTTTCGCCAAGCAAACGCTCCAGCTGCGCGACCTTGTCGCCCGGGAGCAGCTCCGCGTGGACCTCGTCGACGCCGAGCTCCTGCGCCACGTGATCGGCGACCTTCTGAATGTCGCCCGTGAGCATGACGGTCTTCTGCACGCCCGCGCGCTTGAGGGCCGCGATGGCATCGCGCGCGTCGTTCTTGACGACATCGGAGATCACGATGTGGCCGGCGTATGCGCCGTCAACCGCCATGTGGACGATCGTGCCGACGCTGCGGCAGTCCTGCCACTTGACGCAGAGCTCATCCATGAGCTTGCCGTTGCCCGCGGCCACACTGTGGCCGTCCACGGTCGCGACCACGCCGCGGCCGCCGCGCTCTTCGATGTCCGTCACGCGGGAGCGGTCGAGCTCCACGCCGCAGGCCTTTTGCAAGCTCTTGCTGATGGGGTGCGAGGATGCGCACTCGGCGAGTGCCGCGTATTCAAGCAGCTTGCGGTTCTCCATCGGGCTGTGGTGCACGCCCGTGACCTCGAACACGCCCTGCGTGAGCGTGCCGGTCTTGTCGAAGACGACGATCTTGGTTTTCGACAGGGCCTCTAAGTAGTTCGAGCCCTTGATGAGAATGCCCTCGTGACTCGCGCCGCCGAGGCCCGCGAAGAAGCTGAGCGGGATGCTGATGACCAGCGCGCAGGGACACGAAATGACAAGGAACGTGAGCGCGCGGTAGACCCATACGCCCCACGAGGCGGCATTGCCCATCAAAAGGTTGATGACCGGGGGCAAAATGGCCAGCGCCAGCGCGCTGTAGCACACGGCGGGGGTGTAGACGCGGGCAAAGCGGGAGATGAACGCCTCGGAGCGGGACTTGTGCGAGCTGGAGTTTTCCATCAGCTCCAAAATCTTGGACACCGTGGACTCGCCGAAGGCCTTCGTTGTCTTGACCTTCAGAACGCCCGTCATGTTGATGCAGCCGCTGATGACCTCGTCGCCGGTCATCACGTCGCGCGGGAGGCTCTCGCCCGTCAGCGCCGCGGTGTTGAGCGTGGACGAGCCCTCGACGATCTCGCCGTCGATAGGAATTTTCTCGCCCGGCTGGACGGTGATGACCGTGCCGACGGCCACGTCGTCGGGGTCGACCTGCTCGAGCTTGCCGTTGCGCTCGATGTTCGCGTAGTCGGGGCGGATGTCCATGAGCGCCGTGATGTTGCGGCGGGACTTGCCGACGGCGTAGCTCTGGAACAGCTCGCCGATCTGGTAGAACAGCATAACGGCCACGGCCTCGTCATAGTCGCCGCTCTTTTCATAGATGGCGAGCGCGATGGCGCCGATCGTGGCGACCGCCATCAGGAAGTTTTCGTCGAACACCTGATGGTTGCAGATGCCCTTCCATGCCTTGCGCAGAATGTCGTAGCCGATGGTGACATAGGCGGCGAAGTAGAGCACGGTGGAGACGAGCATCGGCATGGGAATGAATTTCGCGGCGAGGAACAGCACCGCCGCGATCAGAATGCGGTAAAGCATCTTTTTTTGCTTTTTCGTCATAAAGATGACCTCCTTGAAGGGGAGAATTTGAATTTTGCCTAAGAAAGCGCCCCGGCGCGTTCGTCCGGGGCGTGAGAGGGAGAAGATATCTTACAGATAGATCTCGCAGTCGTCCTCGACCTTCTTGCAGTTCTTAAGGACGGCCTTCATCACGGCCTTGGGGTCCTGACCCTCGGCGAACTCGACGGTCATCTTCTGGGTCATGAAGTTCACGACGGCGTCGGCAACGCCCTCGGTCTTCTTGGTGGCTTCTTCCATAAGGTTGGCGCAGTTGGCGCAGTCGACTTCGATCTGATAGGTCTTTTTCATGGTATGTTTCTCCTTTTCGGCACAAAATATTTAACGATTAAGTGCTTGTTTAATCTTGATGACCGTACTATAATGTCCGCAAAGGCAAAAGTCAAGGGCTGCACGCGTGTCTCTTCCGTTCGGGCGAAACAAACTTCCAAACGGGATACAGACGCGCCCACAGGCCCCAAAAAGAAAGGCGGAACAACGATGAGTGAAGTGCATTTACCTCACCAGCACAGCGACGAGGGCACGATGCGGGAGCTGCAGGAATCGGTGGAGTCGATCGGCAGCTTCCAGACCGTGGCGGACGTGTTCAAGCAGCTCTCCGACAGCAGCCGCGTGCGCATTTTCTGGCTGCTGTGCCACTGCGAGGAGTGCGTCATCGACCTCTCCGCGATGGTCGGCATGAGCTCGCCCGCGGTGTCGCACCATTTGAGGCAGCTGCGTGAGAGCGGACTTCTCGTCTCGCGCCGCGTGGGGAAAGAGGTCTACTACCGCGCGTCGGACAGCGAGCAGGCGCAGCTATTGCACCGCATGATCGAGCGCACGATGGAAATTTCCTGTCCCGAGGAGGAGAGCAAGGCCGCCACCGGCGCGCCGCACGGCAGGCTGTGCATTGCCTTTACGCCTGCCCCCGCTCGACGCCGAGGTGTACGAGGGCGGCGGCACGAGTGAGCAGATCGAGACCATCCGCGCCGTGCACGACTACCTGACGCAGCACTTAGACAGCCGCACGACGATCGACGAGCTGTCGCGCATGTTTTTGATGAACCCCTCAACGATGAAGGCGCTCTTCAAGTCCGTCTACGGCAGCTCGCTCGCCTCGCACGTCCGCGAGCACCGCATGCAGCACGCGGCAAAGCTGCTGCTAGATGGCGACGAGAACGTCGCGCAGGTCGCGCGCGCCGTCGGCTACGAGAGCCAGAGCAAGTTTTCCACCGAATTCCACAAGGCTTTCGGCGTCCTGCCGACGGAGTACCGGAAAGTGCAGAAAAGGTAGTTAGATAAGCGCGAACGTCCCTGCTTCCCACGGTGTTTCGCGGAAGCCGACGCGCCAGTCGACGTGGTCGACCGCCGCAAAGTGCAGCGACGAGCACGCGGTGTGGAGCTTCCCCTGCGCCGCTTCGCCCACAACGATGGCGACCGGCCCGTCCGCGCCGCCGATGATGCCGAAGCAGAAAGCGTTCTGCGCCTCGGGCGCAAAGAAAGCGGTCTCACGTTTGACCTGGCGCGGGCGGTCGCTCTCGGCGCAGTCCTCGACGAAGATCGAGTTTTCCGGCGGCTCGGGCATGAGCGTGTAACTGATGGCCGTGAAGTGCGTCGGATAGTCGAACCGCGGGTCGAGATTCATCCGCTCGCGCGGCAGCTCCTGCGGCTCGACCTCCTGCACCGTGAGAAGATACTCCGTGCCGCGGTAGGAGAAGGCGAACGTGTCGCCCGCCCTGTCCGCGCGGAAGCGCGCCCCGGGGACGCGCACCTCATCCGCCGTCATCGTGACGGCGAGTGATTTGAGCTTTGGCGCGCGCTTCGTGACGAACGGGAACGCCGCGCGGCGGATGCTCCAGCCATACGCGCGGTCGAGGCCGTAGTGCGCCATGGCGGGCTCTGCGTCGGCGCAGAAGCCGGGCTGCTCCGGCAGGAAGATGACGCCGCAGCCGTGGCTCGTGCGGAGCTTCGCACCGTTCAAGGTGAGGCTGGGGGTAAAACCGAGGCTGAGCGGGTGCTCGCGCTCCATCTGTTCGCGTTCGTCGCGCGAGAAGTCGATGGACTCGTCGCTTTCGGGATCGATCCCCCACTTTTCCATAAAGCCGCGCAGCGCGGAAGCCTCCGTGCGCATACAAAAATCAACGACAATGCCCTTTGAACAAACGTAAACCGACGGCACGAACCAGTCGCGCCCCGCCCACGAAAACCACTTTTGTACGCTCATCTCCCTGCCCGCGCGCTTGCGCCCGTGGTGGCCCCAAAAGCTGCCGTCAAAGTAGACCTTCCAGTCCTCTTTCTGTTCGGGCGCGTCGGGATTCATTTCGGGGTCGTAGAAGTCCTCGGTGAATTTGAGCTTGCTGAGATCGAACTCCGCTTGCAGCTCGCGCAGGTATTGCCACGGCCGCTCCATCGGCGTGAGAGAAAAGACTGTGGTGATCTGCGAGAGCACCGCCTGCTGCTCGTCCGTCGGCGGATTCTCGGCAAGGAAGGCGTCGAATTGCGCCTCGTCCCACTGCCACGCCTGCTCGAGCGCCGCACTGTCGCCGGCCGCGAGCAGCAGGCGCAGAAAATCGCTGAAATCGCGCGCGATGACGTGCACGCAGTCCTTGCCGCCGTTCATCGGGCTCACGGCGAAGACCGTTTCGCCAAAACCGCGGACAAAGCAGAAGTGGATGCCGTCCACGCCCGCCCAGCCGAAGATAGAAGCACCCTTTGGCGTGCAGAAATAGGGATCGTTGTCCTCCCGCCGCATCACGCTGAGAGACGATAAGTCAAGATGCTTGCGCAGAAATTTTTGATAAAACGCCGCCATGGAAAGACCTCCTTTGGAGTTCAGGTTTTCCATAGCATACCACACGGGTGCGGAAAAGTCACCGGAATTGTAAAAGCTGTGGATTTTTCGCGCCGGAAGCCGCGCCGCGGCCTTGCCACGCTCTCGCGAACATGATATACTATATTGCTAAACTATCGAGATTCGGGAGGAAACATCCCTTGGAACGCAAAGAAGTCATCGTCAGCGAGCAGGAGCTCGCGCGTCAGAAGGAATTTACGCGCAAGATGCGCGAGATGAACGACCGCCGCACCCGCACGCCGCTCGCGCTGGTCGACACGTTCGGCTGCCAGCAGAACGTGGCAGACGGCGAGGTGCTCATGGGCATGCTGCGCGAGATGGGCTACGAGCTCACGCGCGACGAGAATCAGGCCGACGTCATCCTGCTCAACACCTGCGCCATCCGCGAGCACGCGGAAAAGCGCGTTTACGGCCACTTGGGCCGCCTCAGCCACACGAAGGCCGCCAAGCCAGACCAGATCATCTGCCTCTGCGGCTGCATGGCGCAGCAGAAGGTCGTGGCCGACAAGGTAAAAAATTCTTACCACCACGTCGACCTTGTGCTCGGCCCCCAGGCCGAGTGGCGCCTCCCCGAGCTGCTGCACGAGGTGTACACGAAGAATAAGCGCGTTTTCTCCATCGAGAACGAGCACGGCCGCATCGCCGAGGATCTCCCCATCGTGCGCGAGGGCGGCGTGCGCGCGTGGGTGAGCATCATGTACGGGTGCAATAACTTCTGCTCGTACTGCATCGTGCCCTACGTCCGCGGCCGCGAGCGCAGCCGCGAGCCGGAGAAGATCATCGAGGAGTGCCGCGGCCTGATCGCCGAGGGCTATAAGGAAATTACGCTGCTCGGCCAGAACGTGAACAGCTACGGCAAGGACTTGGGCACCGATTACGACTTTGCAGACCTTCTCGCCGCCATCAACGCCATTCCCGGCGACTATTGGCTCCGCTTTATGTCGAGCCAGCCGAAGGACGCGACCAACAAACTTTTCGACACGATGGCACGCTGCGAGCACGTTGCAAAGCAGCTCCACCTCCCCGTCCAGTCCGGGTGCGACCGCGTTCTGAAAGCGATGAACCGCCCCTATACGCGCGCAAAGTACGAGGAAATGATCGCCTACGCGCGAAGCGTCATGCCAAGCATGGTGCTCACGAGCGACGTCATCATCGGCTTCCCGGGAGAGACCGAGGACGAAGCGATGCAGACTGTCGATCTTGTAGAAAAGACGCAGTTCGACGCGCTCTTCACCTTTATTTTCTCCCCGCGTCCCGGCACGCCGGCGGCGAAGATGCCGGATCCCGTTTCCCGCGAGGAAAAGCAGGTCTGGTTTGAAAAGCTCGTCGACGCGCAGAACGCCATCAGCGCGAAAAAGCACGCAGCCTACATCGGCAGGACGGTCAAGGTGCTGGTCGACGGCGAGAGCGACGACGAGGCCTTCCCCCTCGCCGCGCGCACGGAGGGCAACCGCCTCGTGCGCATGAAGGGCGACAAGGCCCTGATCGGCACCTTTGCCAAAGCGAAGATCACCGACAGCAACACCTGGGCGCTCTACGGCGAAGTGGTAGAGGAATAAAGAAAAGGGGGCTTTTTGATGAAAGTCGTCATTTTGATGGAAAACAGCACGTGCAGAGACACCGTCGCCTGCGCGCACGGCCTGTCGATGTATATTGAGACCGACAAGCACAAAATTCTTTTCGACATGGGACCCGACGCGCAGTTTATCGACAATGCCAAGGCGCTCAGCGTCGATTTGACGCAGGTCGACATCGCCTTTTTGTCCCACGCGCACAACGACCACTGCGGCGGCCTCGAAGCGTTCTTGAAGCTGAACGACCGCGCCAAGGTCTATATGCAGAAGGCCGTCTGGGGCCAGTACTACGTCGTCACGCCCAGCAAGTGCGCCTACATCGGCATGGACGCGGTGCTCAAGAATTACGAGGACCGCTTCGTTCTCTGCGATGGCGTGCAGAAGCTTGACGAAGAACTGACGGTTTTCTCCTCCGTTCCGGGCCGCGAGCTGTGGAGCGGCGCGAACGACACGCTGCGCGAGAAGATCGGTGAGGACTATCCGCGCGACACGTTCCGCCACGAGCAGGATCTATTGGTCACGGAAAACGGCAAGACCGCGCTGTTCGCGGGCTGCGCGCACTGCGGCATCGTGAATATCCTGAAAAGCGCCGAGGACGTGCTCGGCAGAGCGCCCGACGCGGTGTTTGCGGGCTTCCACCTCTATAACCCCTCGCTCGGCAAGAGCGAGCCGGACGAGCTGGTCGACGCCGTGGGCGAAAAGCTGCGCGGCGACAAGGTCGCGCACTACTTCACGGGCCACTGCACGGGCAAGGAAGCCTATGAAAGATTGAAACGTAAGCTCGGCGACCGCCTCGGCGAAATGCCCGCGGGCTCCGACTTTACCGTGTAAATTTTAGATTTTAGAGAGAGAAAGAAAGCGAGGACGAATCATGGCCGAGATCACGCCGATGATGAAGCAGTATTTGGAGATCAAGGAACAGAATAAGGATTCGATCCTCTTTTTCCGCTTGGGCGACTTCTACGAGATGTTCAACGAGGATGCTCAGCTCGCCTCGCGCGAGCTTGACCTGACGCTGACGACCCGCGACCGCGGCAAGGCGGCGGAGGATCAGACGCCGATGTGCGGCATTCCCTATCATTCGAGCGACGCCTACATCGCGCGCCTGATCGCCAAGGGCTACAAGGTCGCCATCTGCGAGCAGACCGAGGACCCTGCGCTCGCCAAGGGCCTTGTCAAGCGCGATATCATCCGCGTCATCACGCCCGGCACGGTCATCGACAGCGCATGCCTCGACGACCGGCGCGGCAACTTCCTCTGTGGCATCTTTTTGGACGGGCAGAACGCCGGCGCGGCCTTCTGCGACATGACGACCGGCCACACGCACGTGACCGCCTTTTCGGGCGACGAGCGCGCAGAACACCTGTATAACGAGTTATCCCGTTTCTCCCCCGCCGAGGCGGTGCTGAGCGCGGGTGCTTACGACAACGGCGAGCTGGTCGAATACCTTCGCGATAAGCTGTCCTGCGCGGTCGAGCGCGGCGAGAACCGCTTTGAGCTCAAAGCGTGCGAAAAAGCCATCCGCGCGCAGTTTGGCGAGGAGCACTTTGCAAGCCTTCCGCGCAACAACCCCGCCGCGTCGCTCGCACTGGGCGCGCTGCTCTCATACCTGCACGAGACGCAGAAGACCGATCTTTCCTACATCAAGGACTTGGAATACTACGAGCAGGGCCGCTTCATGGAGCTTGACCTCTCCGCGCGGCGCAATCTGGAGCTGACCGAGACCATCCGCGCCAAGGAAAAGCGCGGCAGCCTCCTCTGGGTGCTCGACAAAACGAAGACCGCCATGGGCGCGCGCAATCTGCGCGCATGGCTGACGCGCCCGCTGCGCGACGTCGCGGCCATCGAGCGCAGACTTGGCGCGGTCGAGGCGCTGACGAAGAACACCGTCGCGCGCGAAGAGCTGATTCTATCGCTCTCCGGCATCAGCGACATGGAGCGTCTCATCGGCCGCATCGCCTACGGCACGGCGGGCGGACGCGACTTTGCGTCGCTGCGGAACTCCATCGAGCGCATCACGGAGGTCAAAGCCCAGCTTACGGCGTTCACGACGGGCAGGCTGCATGAGTTAGACAACGAGCTCGACACGCTCACCGACGTGGCGCAGAGCATCCGCGACACGCTCGTCGATGAGCCACCGTTTTCCGTGCGCGAGGGCGGCTTCATCCGCAAGGGCTTCAATGCCGAAGTCGACCGCCTGCACGAGATTTTGTCGGGCGGCAAGGGGCTTCTCGCCGACATCGAGACGCGCGAGAAGGAAAAGACCGGCATCCGCACGCTGAAGATCGGCTACAACAAGGTCTTCGGCTACTATATCGAGGTCTCGAATTCGTTCAAGGACCTCGTCCCCGACACTTACATCCGCAAGCAGACGCTCGTGAACGGCGAGCGCTACATCACCGAGGAACTTAAAAACCTTGAGCAGGAGATTTTGACCGCGGGAGATCGCGACAAGGCGCTCGAATTTGAAATTTTCACCGCCCTGCGCGAGTCCGTCACCGCCGAGAGCGTGCGCATCCAGCGCGCGGCGGGGCTCATCGCCGAGCTCGACACGCTCTGCTCGCTCGCGTCCGTCGCGGTGAACAACAACTATTGCCGTCCGAGCGTGGACGACAGCGGCGTCATCGAAATTCACGACGGCCGCCACCCCGTCGTCGAGCGCGTGCTCAAGGACGCGCTCTTCGTCCCGAACGACACCTATATGGGCGAGCGCGAGGACCGCGCCGCCATCATCACCGGCCCCAACATGGCCGGTAAGTCGACCTACATGCGTCAGGTCGCGCTCATCACGCTCATGGCGCAGATCGGCTCGTTCGTACCCGCGAAAAGCGCGCGCATCGGCGTAGTCGACCGCATCTTCACGCGTATCGGCGCGAGCGACGACCTCGCCGGCGGCCAGTCGACCTTCATGGTCGAGATGACCGAGGTGAGCGAGATCTTGCATCAGGCGACGCCACGCTCGCTGCTCATTCTCGACGAGATCGGCCGCGGCACGTCGACGTTCGACGGCATGAGCATCGCCCGCGCGGTGCTCGAATTCTGCGCCGACCCGAAAAAGCTCGGTGCGAAGACGCTGTTCGCCACGCACTATCACGAGCTCACGGAGCTTGAAGGCATTCTTCCCGGCGTGAAGAATTACAGCATTTCAATCAAAAAGCGCGGCGACGAGCTCATCTTCCTGCGCAAGATCGTCCCCGGCGGCGCCGACCGCAGCTACGGCATCGAGGTCGCAAAGTTAGCGGGCCTGCCGAACGAGGTCGTCAAGCGCGCGAACATCATCCTAAAAGAGCTCGAGCAGGGCGGCGCGTATCAGGCAAAGCCCCGCGAGGAGACCGAGCAGGTCAGTCTCGACGCGATCGGCGAGGCTGAGGTGCTCGCGGCCATCCGCCGCGCCCAGCCGGACACGATGTCCCCCATCGAGGCGATGCAGCTCCTCTACGAGCTCAAGCAGAAGCTCTCGTAATTTCCCCGGAAAAGAGGTCTCCCCATGGCAAAAAAGAAAACCGCCTCCGGCGGCATGAACCGCACCGAGCGCGTCGCCGGAACGATCTTCTTCCTTGTGTATCTTCTGGTGATGCCGCTTTTGGCAACAAGAATATTCGACCTTCTGGAGGTCGTGCTCGACACCACCATCAACGATTCCCTGCGCAATGTGCTCTATTACTACACGCTCTTCGCCGTCACGGTGCTGCTGTTCCACTCCTACCTTGCGCACACGTCCTCGCGCTTTCTCGACAACTTGAACCGCGCGCTTTCAACGATGCTGCTGGGACTTCTCGTCTTCTACGGCGCGAATGAGCTCATATTCCGCGTGTGCAATGTGCTCTTTAACAGCCGCACGAACTTAAACGACATGACCATCGCCGCGCAGGTGGCCTCCGCCCCGCGCATGACGGCTCTGATCGTCGTGCTGCTCGCGCCGTTTGTGGAGGAGGTGCTCTTCCGCGGCCTCGTGTTCGGGTGCCTCAAAGAAAAGAGCAGAATATTCGCCTATATCCTCTCCTGCGCGCTGTTCGCGTTTTTACACGTGTGGACGGCGGCGGTATCCAACTGGGACTTAGGCTATCTCATTTTGATGCTGCAATACCTTGTGCCCGGCCTTGTGTTTGCCTGGGCGTATGAGCATTCGGGCACGCTGTGGACGTCGATCCTGCTCCACATGCTCGTCAATGCCCTTTCCCTTTTCACCATCGCTTCCTAAAAGGAGGAAATCAATGCCCCATATTCAGCAATTATCGCCGCATGTCGCCGACCTCATCGCCGCGGGCGAGGTGGTCGAGCGCCCCGCGAGCGTTGTCAAGGAGCTGCTGGAAAACGCCATTGACGCCGACGCGCAGAGCGTGACGGTGGAGATGAAAAACGGCGGCATGACCTATCTTCGCGTCAGCGACGACGGCTGCGGTATCGCGCCAAGCGAGCTGCCGACGGCCTTCCTGCGCCACGCGACGAGCAAGCTGCGCACGGCGGAGGATTTGGCCGCCATCGGCACGCTGGGCTTTCGCGGCGAGGCGCTCGCGGCGATCTCGAGTGTGTCGCGGCTCGACATTTTCTCGCGCGAGCGCGGCGCGCTCAGCGGCGCGAAGCTTCACTTAGAGGGCGGCGTGCCCGAAAAGGTCGAGGATGCGGGCTGCCCCGAAGGCACGAGCATCATCGTGCGCGACCTCTTCTACAACACGCCTGCGCGCTTAAAGTTTATGAAGCGCGACAGCGCGGAGGCCACGGCCATCGCGGGCCTTGTCGGGCACCTTGCGCTCTCGCATCCGGAGGTGTCGTTCAAGCTCATCAAGGACGGCACGCAGACGCTTTTGACCCCCGGCGACGGCGCGCTGCGCTCCGCCATTTACGCTTCTCTCGGGCGTGAGTTCACGCTCTCGCTTCTTGAGGTCAAGGGTACGGACGGCGACATGGGCGTCACGGGCTTTGTGACCTCGCCCATCGCCTCGCGCGGCACGCGCGGCATGCAGACGTTTTTTGTCAACGGGCGTCTCGTCAAATCCCAGCTTCTTACCGCTGCGCTCGAAGAAGCCTACTCCAACCGCATGATGAAGGGCAAGTTCCCCGGCTGCGTGCTGCTCGTCGAGCTGCCGCGCGACATGGTGGATGTGAACGTCCACCCTGCCAAGACCATCGTGAAGTTCGTGGGCGAAAAGCGCGTGTTTGATCTCGTTTACCACGCGGTCATGGCCGCGCTCGACAAGCGCGAAGAGGCCGAGCGCCCCCAGCCGAAGCCCGCGTCTCAAGTACAGAACCCGCGCGGCGATTTCTTCGCCAACATGACCTCGCAGCAGTACCGCGAGAGCCGGAAGACGGCGGAAAAGCCCGCCTATACACCTGCCGGTGCGCGTCCCGTGTCCGCGCCGCAGAGCGCGCCGGTGAAGCCCACGCCCGCCCCGCAGTGGCAGACGAGAGTGCCCGCCATCGACACGCAGAGCGGCGGCAAAGCGGCGCTTTCCGACTATGTGCGCCATGAAACGCCCGCGTCCGCGCCGGTACTGTCAGCACAGCAGTCACAGCCTGTGGAAAAGTCTGTCCATTCTGTGGAAAACCATGACGACGAGGTCGTCACGCTGCCGATGCCGGAGGAAGACGCCCGCCCCGTCGTGACCGGCCCAATCATCGGACCGGCGGCGGAGACTGCGGCAGAGCCCGAGCCGGAAGCGCCCGCCGTCCCCGTATTTGCCCCTGCGAAGCAGGAAGAGCCCGAGATCGAGCAGACGACGTTCGTTCCCCCGTCCGCCGCGCCGTGGCGCATCGCGGGTGAGGTGCTCGACACCTACATCGTCTGCGAGGACGAGGATAAAAACATCTGGCTCATCGACAAGCACGCCGCGCACGAGCGCGTGAATTTTGACCGCATGAAGGCCAACCAGGAGCCACTGATGTGTCAGGCCCTGCTCGCTCCCCTCGTGGCGGAGTTCGCCGCCGAGGAATACAGCGCGCTCACGGCGAATTTGGACCTTCTGCGCGAATTCGGCTTTGAGTGCGAGGAGTTCGGCGGCGGGAGCCTGATCCTGCGCGCCATCCCCGCCGATATCGACAGCGGCGACGCCATCCCCGCGCTCGAAGAGCTTGCCGACAAGCTCGTCACCGCCCACACCGCCGACCCCGCCGCCGCGCGCGACGCGCTGCTGCACACGATGGCCTGCAAGGCGGCCATCAAGGGTGGATGGAAGAGCGATTTAAGCGAGCTGCGCGTGCTCGTCGACAAGGTGCAGAGCGGCGAGGTGCAGTTCTGCCCGCACGGACGGCCCGTGAAAGCCAAGCTCACGAAGTACGAGCTCGAAAAAATGTTCAAGCGCGCTTGAGCGCAGGAGGGAGAAAATGAAACTCGTATGCGTCGTCGGCCCGACGGGCTGCGGCAAAACGTGGCTCGGCGTCGAGCTTGCGAAAATGCTCGGCGGCGAGGTCGTCTCCTGCGACTCGATGCAGATCTACCGCGGCATGGTCATCGGCACCGCCGCGCCGACGGCGGAGGAGATGCAGGGGGTCCCGCACCACATGGTCGGCGTCGCCGACCCGCGGGAAAACTACTCCGTCGCCCGCTATGCGGACGACGCGGCGGAGTGCGTCGACGATATCCTCTCGCGCGGGAAGCAGCCCGTCATCGTCGGCGGCACGGGACTGTACCTCAATGCCCTGCTCGCCGGTCACGGCTTCGCCGGCGGTGACAAGGACGGCAGATACCGCGCGGAGTTGGAATCCCGCTGGGACAAGGAGGGCGGCGAGGCGATGTTCGTCGAGCTCCGACGCATCGACCCCGAGACCGCCGGAAATCTCCATTTGAACGACAAAAAGCGCATCCTCCGCGCGCTCGAGGTCTACTACGAGACCGGCAAGACCATGGCACAGCACAACGCGGAGACGAAACTCATCCCCCCGCGCTACGATTCCGTGCGCATCGGCCTTGCCTATGAGGATCGGGACGACATGAAGCGCGCCATCGACCTCCGCGTCGACAAAATGGTCAAGGCGGGGCTTTTCGACGAGGTCAGAGCGCTGCTCGATTCCGGACTTCCCCGCGACGTGACGGCCATGCAGGCCATCGGGTATAAAGAGGCGCTTGCCTACTTGGACGGCGAGGCCACGCGCGAGGAGGCCATCGACGAGATCAAGCTCCGCTCCCGCCAGTATGCCAAGCGCCAGCTCACGTGGCTGCGGCGCGACCCCGGCATCTACTGGTTTTATTGGAAAAAAACGAGGATTCTCCCCGATTGCCTCGCTTTTTCGACAGAAATTCTCCATACCTATGGCGTATCCTGACTTTAACGCGGACAAGCCGTCCGCAAAAAAAGAAAGGAAAGAAAAGCCATGAAAAAAATCGCAAACCTTCAGGACCTATTTCTCCTCTCTGCGCGCCGCAATCGCACGAGCGTGACGGTATTTCTCGTCAACGGCTTCCAGATGCGCGGCGTCATCACGGGCTTTGACAGCTTTGTCGTCATCTTGGAGAGCGACGGCAAGCAGCAGATGCTCTACAAGCACGCGATCTCGACGATCGTGCCCATCGCGGCCATCGACCTCAAAGGCGCGGAGGAAAGCGAGGAGTAAACACGCCTGATCCGGGAGTGTGCCATGAAATCTACATCCGTTTCCACAAAGATCATCACGATCCTGCTCCTTTTGGCGGTCATCGGGTATTTCGCCGTGCAGGGCTACAACTACTTTGTCAGCCCCGAGACGACGACGCTCGTCTACCGCTATCACAGCGAGCAGTCCATTGCCCTGCGGGGCTACGTGGTGCGCGACGAGCAGGTCGTGGACTGCAATGAAACGCTCATCGAGCTCAAGCACGCCGAGGGCGAGCGCGTGGGCCAGGGCGACACCATCGCCTCCGTCTACCGCTCGGCCGACGCGCTGAACGCCACGCAGCAGCTCGAGACACTGCGTGCGCAGAAAGAGCAGCTTGAGTACGCCAAGAGCGCCTCGAGCGACGCGGCCACCGCGCTGCGTCTGGATACCGACATCCGCGAGCAGATCATCTCCGTGCGCGCGGCCTACGAGTCGGGAGCGTACAGCTCGCTCGACACGCTGATCCCCCAGCTCAAAACGACGGTCTTGAAGCGCGAATACGCCTACAACGGCAGCGATGACTTAACGGCGAAGCTCGACGAGCTGAACGCGCAGATCACCGCGCTCTCGGGCGCGGCGAGCGGCGGCACGACGCGCATCACAGCGCCCGTGTCGGGGACTTACAGCGCCGTGGCCGACGGGTACGAGAGCGTGCTGACGCCGGAGGTGCTCGAGACGATGACGCCCTCGCAGCTTTCGTCCGCCGCGCCGCAGAGCGTTTCGACCACGGTGGGCAAGCTCATTCAGGGCAGCGCGTGGTACTTCGCCGCGAACGTGAACGAGGAGGACGCCGCGACCCTGAAGGAGAACAGCAGGCTGACGCTCCGCATGGTGTCGGGCGTCGACTTTGACCTGCCCGTCACGCTCACGCGCATCAGCGCCGCGGAGAACGGCAAATGCCTGATCGTGCTCAAGAGCACGCGGTACTTATCCTACATGACGCTGCTGCGCGAGCAGAATGCCGAGCTCATCATCAGCGCATACGACGGCCTGCGCGTGCCGAAAAACGCGCTGCGCGTGGATGAAAACGGCGTGTCAGGCGTTTACTGCCTCGTCGGGCGCGTGGCGTACTTCAAGCCTGTGAGCATCGTCTATCAGGGCAGCGACTACTGTCTGGTGGAGCCCGGCACGATCGAAGCCGCGACGGAGAGCCAAAAGTCCCTTTACACCCTGCGCCCGAACGATGAGGTCATCGTTTCTGCAGGGGAGCTATATAACGGAAAGGCCGTAGATTAGAAATGAGCATTGCTGAAAACATCGCGCGCGTGCGCGCAAACATTGCCGCGGCCGCCAAAGAGGCGGGCCGCGACGTAAGCGAAATTACCCTCGTTGGCGCGAGCAAGATGAACGACGCGGACGCCTGCCGTCAGGCCATCGCCGCGGGCATCGACGTGCTGGGCGAGAACCGCGAGCAGGAGATGACGAAAAAGCTCGCCGAGCACGCCTATGACGGCGCGCCCCTGCACTTTATCGGCCACCTCCAGCGCAACAAGGTGAAAAATGTCGTTGGCAAGGTCGCGATGATCGAATCGGTCGGCTCGCTCGAGCTGCTCTCTGCCATCGACAAGCAGGCCGAGAAGCTGGGCATCGTGCAGGATATCCTGCTTGAGGTGAATATCGGCGGCGAGGAGGCCAAGAGCGGCTTTGCACCCGAGAGCCTGGAGCAGGCGGCGGAAGAGGCCAAAAAGTGCGCAAATGTCCGCGTGCGCGGCCTCATGTGCATCCCGCCGGTCGCCGAGGGCGAGCACGGCAGCCTGCCCTACTTTGAAAAAGTTCATGCACTTTTTGTTGACATCAATGCCAAGTTGTATGATAATACACTTGATATACTGTCAATGGGCATGAGCGGAGACTACGAGGACGCGGTGCGCGCAGGCGCGACGATGGTGCGCGTCGGCACGGCGATCTTCGGCGCCCGCAATTATACGATTTGATCGAGGAGGTCTTGATACCATGGGTATTTTGGATGATCTGAAAAAGTGGGCTCACCCCTATGAGGATGAGGACGAGGAATATGAAGACGATTTCCCCGATCTGAGAGACCGCGGCGACACGGGTGCCTTTGCCGACCGCCGCAGCGTTGAACGCAAGGCGGAGGACCGCCGCAACAAGGTCGTGAACATCAACGCGACCACGCAGCTCAAGGTCGTGCTCGTCAAGCCCGAGCGCTTTGAAAACGCGAGCGAGATCGCCGACCATCTGAAGGAAAAGCGCACGGTGGTCATCAACCTTGAGTCCACGAACAAGGACATTGCAAGAAGACTGATCGACTTCCTCTCCGGCGTGGCCTACGCGGGCGAGGGCAAGATCAAAAAGGTCGCGGCCAACACGTACATCATCACGCCCTATCATGTGGATATCATGGGCGATCTGATCGACGAGCTGGAAAATAACGGCCTCTACCTGTAAAGAAACGGAGAGTGGGATAGCATGCTGACACCGCAGGAAGTTTCCGGCCGCGCTTTCAGCAAAGCGGCCTTCGGCGGATATAATATGGCGATGGTCGACGAGTTTCTCGACGAGCTGACCGACGATTATACCTCGCTCTATAAAGAAAACGCCGCCCTCAAGGCCAAGCTCAAGGTGCTGGTCGACAAGGTGGAGGAGTACCGTGCGACGGAGGATTCCATGCGCGCCGCCCTCCTGACCGCCCAGCGCATGGCCAACACCATGGTCGAAGAGGCCGAGGAGAAGAAAAAGGCCATGCTCGTCGGCGCGGAGGACGAAGCCCGCGCCAAGATCGGCGCGCTGCAGAGCGATGTCGAGCTTGAGCAGCGCCGATTGAACGCGGCCAAGGCCGCGACGGCGGAATTTTTGCAGAAGACGCGCGAGCTTGCGCAGGCGCAGCTTGCGCTCATCGAGCGCGCGCCCGACCTGACGCCCGAGGAGATCGCGGGCGGCGAAAAGACCGAGCAGAAGGCCGAGGCCGATGTGAACGCCATCGAGGAAAAGATCCTCGCATCCTTCCGCCCCGCGGCGGAGGAGCCCGCGCCCGAAAAGGCGCAGGAGACCGCTCCGGCAGAGGAGCAGAGCGCGCCGAAGGCCGAGGAGCCCAAGGCAGAGCCGCTCGAGCCGGACGACAGCCCGTTTGTAGAAACGGCCAGCCATGCCATCCGTCTGGATGACCTCAAGTTCGGCCGCAACTATCACGGAGAAGAGTAACAGCAAGAAGGGCGGTCGTAAGACCGCCCTTCCGTTTACCCCAAAAGCCTCAAAAAGGAGACGACATGAACAAAAAGCCCATCATCGCCTTTCTCTACGACTTTGACAAGACCCTCTGCACGACCGACATGCAGGACTATACGTTTATCCCCTCGCTCGGCTACACGCCCGGCGAGTTCTGGAGCATCGCGAATTCCTTCGGCTTTGAGAACCGCATGGACGGCCTGCTCGCCTACATGTACACGATGATCGAGGAGTGCCGCAAAAAGGGTATCCGCCTGGACCGCGACTACCTCGTCTCCTGCGGGCATGCGATCGAGCTGTTCCCCGGCGTGCAGGACTGGTTCTCGCGCATCAACGCCTTCGGCGAAACGCTGGGCGTGGAGATCGAGCACTACGTGCTCTCCTCCGGCCTGCGCGAGATCATCGAGGGCAGCGGCGTGAGCCACGAATTTAAGGAGATCTACGCCTGCGAATTCTTCTACAACGAAGAGGGCCTTGCTTCGTGGCCGAAGCTCGACGTCAACTTCACGAACAAGACACAGTTCGTCTACCGCATCAACAAGGGTATTCTCGACGTTGCGAAGGATAAGGAGCTCAACGCTTCGATGCCCGACGACTCCAAGCGCATCCCGTTCACGAACATGATCTACATCGGCGACGGCCTTTCCGACGTGCCGTGCATGAAGATGATGCGCGCCTACGGCGGGCAGGCGGTGGCCGTGTATCAGGACAGCAACCGCGCGGGCGTGGAGGACCTGCTCGCCAAGGGGCGCGTGGACTTCATCTTCCCCGCGGACTACCGCGACGGGACGCTCTTTGACGAGACGATGAAAAATATCGTCCGCAAGATCGCCATCGCCGACGCGCTGGCCGAGGAAAACCAGCAGCAGCTCCGCTCGCTCGGCCGGAGCGAGGTGCCGCAGCAGGTGGGGTTGTTCTGATGGTCAATTTGCGCTGCCCCGTCTGCGCTGGGGCGCTTGAAAAGCGCGCGGGAGCCTATCTCTGCCCGAAAAACCACAGCTTTGACATCGCCAAGAGCGGATACGTCAACCTCCTGCTCAACTCCTCGCAGGGCCACCACGGGGATGACAAGCTCATGGTACGCGCCCGCCGCGACTTTTTGGACAAGGGCTATTACGACCGCTTCATCGCTGCCGTTGCGGACGCCGCGGCGGAGTTCACGCCGCCGGAGGCGACGGTCCTCGACGCCGGCTGCGGCGAGGGGATTTATTCTCTTGCCGTTCTGCGCGCCATCGAAAAAGCGGGCAAGCACGGCGAGCTTTTAGGCGTCGACATCTCGAAGACCGCGCTCCAGTACGCATCGAAGCGCTCGCCGGACTTCACGCTCTGTGTCGCCTCGTGCGCGCACCTGCCGGTCGAAGACGGCAGCGTCGACGAGGTGCTCAATATCTTCTCCCCTTTCGTGCCGGAGGAATTTGCGCGCGTGCTGAAGCCGGGCGGCTATCTTCTGCGCGCCTATCCCCTGCGCGAGCATCTGTGGGAGCTCAAAGCGCTCATCTACGACACGCCGCGCGACAACCCGCCCACGCCGCTTACGACCGAGGGCTTCACGCTCGTCGAAACGCGCGAAGTGCGCGATATCATTCATTTATCTTGTAATGAGGATATTCTATCTTTGTTCCGCATGACGCCATACTATTATAAGACGGGGGCCAAGGATCAGCAAAAAGCTGAGCAGGCTCAGGAGTTGGATGTTCAATTAGCGTTTGGACTTGCTGTTTATCAAAAGGATTGATAATGTTCCCGCACCTGTGCGGGAGGGAGTTCCCTGCGCCGCGCAGGGGAGCGAGCCAAAGGGGGCCATTCTCTTTCACAAAAGAGAA
>ERZ779658.973-NODE-973-length-24248-cov-8.135328_pt1 | contig 24248 bp, 19 predicted proteins | sample MGYA00511485_ERZ779658 | MGnify/ENA primary metagenome ERZ779658 (study PRJEB29588, sample SAMEA2162182) | human gut metagenome | biome: human gut; feature: human-associated habitat; material: faeces | place: Denmark | collected 2008/2010 ... | reverse complement strand
GTCGCGCAAGCGACATTCTTCCATTCCGCTGCAGTGCGATCCGCGCGGAGCGTTTCTTATCGTATGGAAACGAAGTTTCCTATACGATAAAGAAGCCGCCACGTGACACATTCTGTCAGCGCAGCGGCTTCTTTCTTTTTAAAAATTGTATTCTCTTCTGCCGGCGTAGGTCTGCCATTTTTCAGGCGTTTTTGTCTCCATCCAGTCCAGCGGCACTGCTGCCGGGTGCGGCTGTGATGCCTTCCGGTATGCTTCTTTTAACTCTTTCTTCTGACTCTCGTTCAGAAATCCCGGTTTTACCGATACAAAAAACGGCGTCCCGCTTTCTGCAAGCACTTCCATCCACTGTCGGTTCTTGTTCCAGTCAATATGCTCTGTGATTCCGACACAGTCTGCATCCGCTCCGTAAAACGTCCCCTGCTGCAGCATCCGGAATGCCAGCGTGTTGATGCCCATTTTCCGGGTCCTTTCCCATTCTACACCGCTTGTATCGTCTCCAGTACGGTTGCCCTGCATCAGCCCTGCGCCCAGATGTCCGATACAGTTGCAGCCAAGAATCAGGACGTCCTGACGATCCTCGCGTTTTGCAGCTTCATGAACGACCTCATAAAAACGAACGATCAGCTCTGCCGTGGTTTTCGTATGGTCATGGAAGCGCCAGCTGCCATTCGTCAGCCTGGTCCCCATCTCAAATCCCCAGCAGCCAAAGATATCATAGGTCGAAAAATCGTGTTTGATCAGCTCATATCCCCAGTCTCCAAGCTGTCTGATATCCTGTGCGATATGTTCCAGAACCTCCGACACAGAAATATCGAACACCTCTGCATTGCGCTCCAGTCTCCACTCAGCCGGAATATCCGCAGAATGATCGTACAGCGGTCTGAACCAGATGCCGGGGCGCACATTTTTTGCCCTCATCTGCGCAGCGAGCTCTCCCATGTCCCCGTAATCCGCATTGCCAACCCGCCAAGGACCTCCGTTATAAGAATCGCTGTGATCGATCTGCCAGCCGTCATCCATCACCATAAACGGGCGGTTTTCGATGCCCTCCGTCATCTCCGCAAGATATGCGCTGTCTTCGAGAATTTCCTTTGCAGAGCTTTTTCCATAGGCATAGTACCAGTTGTTCCCGCCGTAAATCACGGTGTCTCTACAGTCGGGATCGTCGCACATCTCGCTGCAAAATGCCCTGCAGGCTTCAAATACTTCTACCGGCGTATCAGCTTCTTCCAGCGCATAAGATGTCATAACGATCTTTGCCGCTTCCAGCTTCCGTCCGCCAAGCTTCACGCCATACGTCCCGCAGCGCACGTCCAGATGCAGCTTTACATCCGCACCGTCCTTTTCCCACCAGCACATTGCAGATGGACGCACCTTTACACCAAATGCCAGGCATTTTCCCGCTTCATGCCGGAAAAAGTACCACGGCATTCCGATATGATCTGCTTCCTTTTTCCATTCCAGATCACCGTAACCGCGTTCCCAGGTGTCCCCGAGCACCTCGCCCGCCCCGCCAAACATAGCTTTCCAGGTAAGCACAAGCTCCCGAACCGGTGTGTTCTGTGCCTGCACGAATACCGCAAGGCTGCCGTCGGCTTCCGCAAACTCCACTGTAACGTCACCTGCTCTGAACGCAGCTGCATCGGGCGCGGTCTCCTGCTCCGTCTGCGCACTGCCTGTCATCAGCCTGATCTCATCCGGCTGTCTCAGCAGGTTTCTTTTCCCTTCTGTTTTCATTATCCTTTCCCCTCTTGTTAGCCTTTCCCAGATTATTCTATTCTTTTCAGAATCTCCTGTTCCAGAATCACCTGATCGCCCTCCTCGATCTGCTGTTCATACAGATAGTGATCCTTTTGCCGGAGCAAACGGAGCTGCCCGTTTTCATCCTCCAGTTCAACAAGCACGGTCGGCCAAACGCCCTCCGGACGCTCTTCACAGCCGTAATCATCCTCCCGGATGCTCCGAACCCGGTATCTATGCCGACACTCAGCTTCAAGTTCCGTCATCTGCTCCATTTCTCCCCTCATTCTAACATGTCTTTTTTATTCATGACAATAGAATGCTCGCAGAGCGTGCATTCTATTGTTTATATCCATGCTATTTTGATTCAGAAGCATGGATTTTTATTTCACTGCGTCTCACAGCTTCCGCACGATCTCGTCGGAATATTTCATCATGCACATATCCGCTTCGTATGCGCCGATCTGCGGCTCATTTTCCTCGCCGAGCAGATTTTTCGCGATCAGCTCCGGGAACCTCACGTTGCAGTGCCATGCGTGGGGATAGCCGCCGCCAAACCGCGGATTGATTTCGGAAATATAATATTTGCCGTCAATCCGGAAAATATCCATGTCGATCGGACCTGCCAGCGAAAGCGCGGAAACCGTCTTTTCAATCGCTTCAAACAGCGCAGGATCTTTGACGGAAATCGATTTTTCGGTTTCGCCCGCCCGCATCCGCACTTTTTTCTTCGTAAAAATAGCTACCGGTTTTTTGGAAATCAAATCGACGTAAATGTCCGCGCCGAATTCCTCACCGTCCGCATACTGCTGGATCAACAGCGGCTCTTTGCTATAACGGCACAGCACACCAAGAAGCTCGCGGTTGTCCACCCGGCTGATGCCGACGCTTCCGCAGCCCCGAACAGGCTTTACAAATACCGGGAACGCAATCTTTCCTTCCGCGTAATCCGAGTCAAACTCTTCCAGAGATGCGCTCGTATACAGCACCGGCAGTCCGTTTTTCTGCAGCAGGGAGAAAAAGCCGTACTTATCCCGGCAGACTGCAACGCTTTCTGCGTCCGATACAATCGCTGTGATCCCTTTTCCCTCAAACTTCTTCCGGTTCTGCGCCAGCAGATCCAGCTCATCCTCAAACAGTGGAAGCAGGGCATTGACCTGTTCCCGCATGCAGATTTCCAGAATCCTGTCTTCGTATCCGGGATCCTTCATCGGCGGTACCAGATAAAATGCATCCGCCTCGTACAGTGCAGGTGCCCACGGGCTGCAGTCCGTCACGATCACCCTTCCGCCGCCCGGCAGACTATGAAAGGCTTCTTTAAAAAAACGTACCAGCTTATTGCGCGTTCCGCAGCTCAAAATCAAGATCGTCGTCATTTTTGTTCTTCTCCATACAACATGCTGTTCTGCATATATTCCTTCGGCGTCCAGCGGTTTCTGATCTTATAAAGCTTCCCGTCCCGGCGGATATAAACGTCCGGGAAATACTGGATAAACAACGGATTCAGGCTCATCGTATAGCCGCCCACATTTTCGTAAACAATCCGGTCGCCCTCCATCAGCTCGATTCCGTCGCGGTATTCAAAAATCCGGTCCACTTCCATGCAGGAATAGCCCGATACGCACTGGTGCGCCATCGTTTTTCGCTGCTCTGCACCCGGGTTTGCCTCATTCAATTCCAGATGGAACAGGTGGCTGCTCTTAATCATCGTCGGGTCGATATTGAAACGGCTTCCGTCCGTGATCAAATACCGCTCGTTTCCGATATCACGCACATCCACGACGCCTGTCACAAACGTACTTGCCTTTGACAAAAGAGAAATGCCCGGTTCAACGATTAACATTGTTTTTTCTGGCGTAAATTCTTCTTGTAAAACCTTCGCCACAGCCGGAAAATAATCCGGATACTGCGGACGTCCTTCCAGACCGCCGCAATAACCGCCGCCCAGATCCACATAAGACAGGTTCAGGGAAAATTCCCGCTTTAATTTACATGCCATCGAAGCGATTGCTTCAAATACCGCGACACTTCTGGACTTGCTGCTGGAATGCAGATGTAAGCCCGTGACCTCAACATTCGGAATGCGCCGCACGCGCTCTAAAACGGCTGCAAATGTCCCGTTTTCATAGCTGAATCCAAATCTTCCTCCGGCTTCGCCCATCGTCGTCTGTCCCGGGCACATTTTTTCCAGATCAAAATTGACCCGGATTCCGACCCGAAACGTCTGTGTCGGATGCGCTGCTGCCAGCTCTTCCATCCAGTCCAGCTCCCGTCTGCCGTCCATATTCAGGATGCCGCCTGCAAGCAGCACCCGTTCAAACGACGGACGTTTTTTGACCGGTCCATTGTATACAATTTCAGAATCTGAAAAACCAAGTGCGCCAGCCAGCGAATATTCATCGTCGGATACAACCTCCGCCATCACGCCGCCCGCCTTTAAAAAGGTTACCAGCCACGGCAGGGAATTCGTTTTAAAGGAATATCCGATCCGGTAATTGCCCCAGGATGTTTCCAGGGAGCTTTTCAGCATCTGAAAATCTTTCGTCAGCTGATTTTCATCGATCACAAAATAGGGAGTCTGATATGCCATACTTTTCTCCTTATGAAGGAACCGTTCTGCCAAAACGACAAAACGGTTCGGTTTTCTGCTTTTATCGCAGCTCTTCTTTTGTTGTATGCGTCTCTTATACGCCCGTTACCAGCTCCAGACGGTTGACCGCCGAGAACATTGCGCGTACAGATGCTCTTGTGATGTTGGAGCTTACGCCAACACCATAAGTAACGCGTCCGCTCTCTGCATCCATCATATGGATATATGCTGCTGCCTGCGCGTTGGAACCGTTCTGCAGCGCATGCTCCTCGTAATCAAGCACTCTGATATTCATGCCGAAGGTAACCTGCAGTCCTCTCTTGACCGCATCGATCGGGCCGTTGCCGACTGCATCGAATGTACCGGGCTTGCCTGCCAGCGTGTAGTCCACGATAACCTTTGTATCGAATTCGCCGGATTCCACATCTCCGCTCAGATCCTCGATTCTCAGCTTCTTGAAGTGCAGAGGTTCCTTCTGATCCAGATACTCGCGCTTGAAATTGTCCATGATCTGCTGCGGGGAAACCTCGCCCTGCTTCTCGGATATCTTCTGGATAACATTTGCAAACTCTTTGTGCATCGCCTTGGGCAGCTTGAAGCCAAAATAAGTATCCATAACGAAAGCGACACCGCCCTTGCCGGACTGGGAATTGATACGCACGATGGGCTCGTACTCCCTTCCGATATCGGCAGGATCGATCGGCAGATAAGGAACCTGCCAGATTTCGCTCTTTCTCTCCTTCATTGCCTGCACGCCCTTGTTGATCGCATCCTGATGGGAACCGGAGAATGCGGTAAATACCAGTTTGCCGGCATAAGGATGTCTCGGATGGATCGGGATCTTGCAGCATCTTTCGTAAATACCGATAATATCGTTGACATGTCCGATTTCCAGCTCAGGGTTGATGCCCTGGGAGAACATGTTGTAGGCGATATTTAAAACATCTACGTTACCAGTACGCTCGCCGTTTCCAAACAGAGTTCCCTCGACACGCTCTGCGCCTGCAAGCAGTGCCAGCTCCGCGCTCGCAACACCGGTTCCTCTGTCGTTGTGAGGATGGATACTTAAAATAATGCTCTCTCTGTTTTCAAAATGACGGTTCATCCACTCGATCTGATCTGCATAAACGTTCGGCGTATTCATCTCTACAGTAGACGGCAAATTGATAATGATTGGATTTTCTTTCGTTGCGCCCCAGGTTTTCTGAACTGCGGTACAGATTTCAAGCGCAAAGTCCAACTCTGTTCCGGTAAAGCTTTCCGGGGAATATTCCAGGACGATCTTGCCCGGGAAGTCTGCGGCATATTTTTTTACCAGCTCGGTTCCCTTTACCGCAATGTCCACGATATGCGAACGATCCATGTGGAACACGACATCTCTCTGCAATGTGGACGTAGAGTTATAAATATGTACGATCGCCTGCTTACAGCCCTGAATCGATTCAAAGGTACGCGCGATCAGCTCTTCCCGGCACTGTGTCAGCACCTGAACATATACGTCATCCGGAATCATATCATGCTCAATCAGGTGGCGCAGAAAATCGAATTCAATCTGACTTGCTGCCGGGAAACCAACTTCGATTTCCTTAAAGCCCAGCTTTATCAGATACTGAAACATTTCGATCTTTTCTTCTACTACCATCGGATCTACCAGCGCCTGGTTGCCGTCGCGCAGGTCTACGCTGCACCATATGGGTGCTTTCTCAATCTCTTTGCCTGGCCACTGGCGCTCCGGATAGTCAATTACCGGATTACGGCGGTATTTCTGATAATTCATCATTGCTTTTTCTCTCCCTTCGTGTCCTGCCATTCTGACTGTATTTATGAGCAATGTAGCTGTCACTTTGCTATAAGATACCGGGTTGTGAGACTACGAAACGCCCTTTTGACCCTGGTATCAAACAATAGAATGCACGCTCTGCGAGAATTCTATTGTTATGAAAAAGAGGAACCCAGCCTGAAAATCTGCTCCAGGTCTGACCTCCTCTTCTGATCTCTTCACGAAACAGTCCTGTTCCACTCAAGGAAACAATCCTGCTCAACAAAGTTCTTCTGCTGCACTTGCAGCTTACTCCCCCAGTCCGCCTTCAATTGCCTCGGTCAGGGCTGTCAGCGCTTCTTCTTCGTCCGGTCCGTCGCATATCAGTTCAATTTCATCGCCACATTTTACACATGCGCCCAGAACACTTAGAACGCTCTTCGCGTTCGCCGTGCTGTCCCGAAACGTAAACGTAATCAGCGATTTATATTTGATTGCTTCCTTGCATAGATTTCCAGCCGGTCTTAGGTGAAGTCCTGTCGGGTTTTTGATTACTACCTTCTGGCGTACCATATCTGTTCTCCCCTTTCCGCCCAATGCGGATCTTTACATGATTATCATACCATTATCGCACCCATCTGGCAAGCACCAACCCGTTCCAAAAGCCCCATCTGCAGCCGGAACACAAGTTACATCTGGATTACAGCATCAGCTGCTGAATCAGATCTGCAATTCTATGTGCTTCCTTATCAATGCGTTCTTTGTCCTTACCCTCGATCATGACACGCACCTTCGGCTCCGTGCCTGAAGGACGGATCAATACGCGGCCTTCTCCTGCGAACTCTTTTTCCAGCTCTTCGATCGCAGCCGCGATTTCCGGATATTCCATAAAGTGCTCTTTGCGGTGATTCGGAACGGTAACATTAACCAGTGCCTGCGGCAGGACTGTCATAATCTTGGAAAGCTCAGACAGCGGTTTTCCGGTCACTACCATAACCTCTAACAGATGCAGCGCAGACAGCAGACCATCACCAGTCGTATTTTCATCCAGGAAAATAATATGACCGGACTGCTCACCGCCAAGGCTCGCGCCGATTTCCCGCATACGCTCCAGCACATAACGGTCACCGACCTTGGTTTTTTCGATATGGATCTTTTCTTTCTCACCAAACAGAAACAGACCAAGGTTACTCATGACAGTCGCCACGATCGTGTTCTGTTTCAGCTTGCCCATGTTGCGCATATGTGCACCTACAATCGCCATGATCTGATCACCATCCACGACGTTGCCCAGCTCATCCACTGCCAGCAGGCGGTCTGCATCGCCGTCAAACGCCAGACCGATGTTTGCCTTTTCGTAAACAACGCGGGCCTGCAGCTCTTCCATATGGGTTGAACCACAGTTTGCATTGATATTCGTGCCATCCGGCATATTGTGAATCGGAACAACCTGTGCGCCAAGCTGACGCAGAGCTTCTATGGAAGTATAATGAGATGCACCCTCTGCACAGTCCACAACCACCTTCAGGTTCGTCAGATCCACCGGAACTGCCCGAACTGCATGATTGATATATTCCTCTCTTGCGTCCTTGCGGTACTTGATCCGTCCAACGCTGGAGCCTGTCGGAAATTCCACACGATTCATGTTGTTCTTGATCAGGGCTTCGATCTCATCCTCCAGAGCATCCGGCAGCTTGTAGCCATTGCCGTCAAAGAATTTAATGCCATTAAACTCCATCGGGTTGTGGGATGCAGAAATCACAACACCGGCTTCTACCTTATATTTCTTGGTCAGATAAGCGATCGCCGGAGTCGGAATCACGCCCACATAAACCGCATTTGCGCCTACGCTGCAGATTCCTGCCATCAGTGCGTTTGCCAGCATATCGCCAGACATTCTTGTGTCACAGCCAACCATAATTGTAGGTTTGTGCTTGTTTTCACGGGTCAGGACATATGCGCCTGCCTGCCCCAGCTGCATCGCTAAAAGCGGCGTCAGCTCTTCATTTGCAACACCTCTTACACCATCTGTTCCGAACATTCTCGACATGATCTCTTCCTCCTGTTATAAAGCTGCAAAGCCTTCCGGATTTCGGGTTTTCGTTTGCAGCCCTGATTCAACCCACAAGTTCTGCATTCCCTGCTCCGGGCGCTGTTTACATTTTCTCCTGCCCGGCTTTTACTGAGCTCCCTGTGCATCTGTATTCGAAGCAGCAAGCTGAGTCAGATGCACCTGCACCGTAACCACATTGACCTGATCCACAGAAGCGGGAAGCAAAAATTTCACCGTCACTTCCTGTTCTCCTGCCGTCACAGTGCCGTTTTCATCTATCAATGCAGACAAATCCGCGTGAGGCGTGATTGTCCCTGCATCCACATGATTCAAATTATCCTGCAGACCTCTGACTGTCAGCTGCAGATTCTGCCCGCTGACTGCTTCTGCCAGCCAACCGTCCGGAATGTTCAAAAGCTGAACGCTGTCCGCATCAAAGCTGATCGTCTTGCGTCGGATCTGCTCGATATCCGCGGATACCGTTACTGTTCCGTCAAAATCAGCATCCGCAAGCGATATGTCCGAAGGAAGATATTCTCTGATATCAATCGTATTAGTCACCGGTGCCGTCGCATCCGTCAGATCAAGTTCCTCTGCCGGGATCGTGATCTCCGAGATCTTATCCAGCACAGCCGCCCGCCCTGCAATTTTCACCGTTTCAGGAGACACCGTTACCGTTCCAGTCTGTTCATAACCATCCGCCGGTTCTCCTATAGCGGAAGCACTGATTGTGACCTCCTTTGTCTCCAGAATCGGAACGGTCACCTTTACGCTGTCCACATTTTTGCGGATTTCACTGCTGGTGATTTCGTTGCCGTCTGCATCCAGCAGGCGGATTGTCGCATCGATTTCCACATTCGCTGTCACATTATCCAGAGAAATATCCACCACTGCACGGCTTACCGCATTCACCGCTGATTCCGGGCCGCTGATGCTGAGTGTATTGGTTTCCATATCGATCCTGCCGGTCGCATATCCATCCGGAAGTGTCCCGTTTTTGGCAACCTCTATGCTTAACTGTCTTGTCTTTTTATTTTCTACCTGTAACTGTACATACTGTCTGTCTGAAGTGATCTTTTCCACATCCAGGCCGCTGCTTAACGACAGCTCGATCGGTACGCGCCCGTCATCTGTAATTTCAGACAGGTCTGCCTTTGCCGTCACGCTCTGCGCATCGATTGCACTGATTGCAGACTTCGGTGCGCGCACGGAAACACGGATCGTATCGGAATTGTCCACTATACGGTAGGTTTTCCCCTGTCCAGTCAGTGCCCCCGTATTGGTCAGCTGTACCTGTACATTATTGATATATTTATTTATCACCGGATCATTGATGTCAACCGCCAGCATCCACAGCACAACGGAAATCAACACCGCCATAATCTTCAGACCCAGATTGTGCATGAGCTTACTTTTCATTGTGGAACCACCCCTTCCAGCGTTTGTGCGCTTTCTCATCGGTCGGTTTTTTCTGAATAGATCTCAGCTTTTCTTCCAGTTCCTCCGCCGTCAGTCCTCTGCTTAACGTTCCTTCATAAGCGACGCTGATCTTGCCATTTTCCTCTGACACGATCACTGTCATGGAATCCGTTACCTCGGAAATACCGACGCCTGCACGGTGTCTCGTTCCGAGATCCTTGCTCAGACGCATATTGTCCGACAACGGCAGATAGCAGGTCGCATAGGTCACACGGTTCCCCTGTACGATCACTGCGCCGTCATGTAACGGCGTATTTTTTTCGAAAATATTGATCAGCAGCTGGCTGGTCACAATACCATCCACTGCAATGCCGGTACGTTCATATTCTGCCAGGGAGTCCAGCTGTCTGACAACGATCAGCGCGCCCGTCTTTGCCCGGGACATTTCCACACAGCCCTTTACGATCTCACGGATCGTCCGGTCGGAAAAGAGTCCCTCCTCCGGCTTGGAGGATTCAAAGGGAATGACGGAACGGATCAGATTTTTCTGTCCGAGCTGTTCCAGCGCCTTGCGCAGCTCCGGCTGCAGCACGACGATCAGCGCAATTGTTGCAAACTGAAACGCCGTCCTCGCAATCCAGAGGATCGTATCCATCTGCAGGATTTCGGCAATCACAAGAAATACCAGAATGACGAACACGCCCTTTAACAGCTGCCATGCCCTGGTATTCCGAATAAAGATCAGTAGATAATAGACCATCAGAGAAATGAGGATAATCTCCACAATATCCATTGGTCCTATAAATTGTATCTGTGTCAGATATCTGTCCGCAAACTCTTTGATCTGTTCCATTGTTCCATCTCACTATTTTCTGGTTTTGCCCTTCCCATGGCTGTGGCGGACATTCTGGTTTGCGCGCTGCGTCGTGATCCGTTTTACCCGCTTCTCCGGCACTGCCACTGCCATTTTGGGAACCGCTTTTACATAGTAATAATACTCGTCATCTTCAAACTGCACTTTTTCGGTGCGTGCATAATCCAGATTGAACTGGAAAAACTGCATCACCAGCGCGATCAGCGCGCATACAATACTGCCGAGAATCACGCCCGCCAGGGAAAAATTCGCATCATAGATCAGATCCCCGATCAGTAAAATTACGATATCTGCCAGCGTTCCGACCAAAACAGCGATCGCTCTGGAATAGTTAATGCTCATGCGGCGGATCGCATAAACCAAAATCGCTGTGATGGCAAACGCCGTCACTACAATCAGCATTTCTTTATTTTCGATCACGCCGGTTCCCATATCGCTGAAGCGCTGCAGCATGGTATCGCTTTCCCCGCCGCCAAACGCCTGCGCATTGCCGGTAATATATGCCAGCACATAATATACCACTACGCCGCCTGCAACCGCAGCCGCAGCTCCCGGTGTCCCGAACAGTCCCGCTGCCAGCGGAGCCGCATAAGGGATCTTCCACACAAACAGAAGCGGTGTCAAAAGCAGCAGCAAATGCGCTTTCGGTGCAAACCGCAGATAAATCACCAACACGATAATATAAGCAAGCAGCAGAACCACAACGCATTCCGCAGACAGCGCATAAGTATGCAGCAGCAGAAACATCGCGCTCAAAAATACCATCACACCCAGCGGGAGGAATGAGCACAGAAGCGCCGCCACCAGCGCGATCGCAACGTGGTCAATTTTTGCCATATAGCCCATTCTGCCGTTGATCGTCAGAAACAAAATAAGTCCCAAGACAAATTTCAACAGGGGAACGATAAATTCTTCATATTTTGTGTAAAAATTTTTTATGTATTCTCTGATTACAAGCAGCTGTGTCATCTTTTATTTCCTCTCTGCGGCTTCCTCTTCTCCATCCTGATCCAGGCAGTCCAGATACTCCAAAAATAACTGCAGCCTCTTCTTCGCTTTTGCATAACGGACCGTGTATATCACATAGGTAACTGCCACATATAAAACTGCCGCCATCAGATATAACGTCAAAATCTTCTTCGCCGTTCCCACCAGATCCATGGAATAAATATTTCCCATTACCTCTGAAAAATGAAATACAAGATATGCCCCCAGCCCGGCAAGGAAAGCTGCCGTTATCACTATCAGTGAAATAATAGTCTGTTTTCCGATATAATCGCTGCGAAAATATCCCACCACTGCGCGATCCTTCCGTCCACCGTGCTCTTCATACGATGCCATCTTGGTCATTCTGAGAACCTTTTCCTGATTGATCATCTGACCTCCTGTCCGTTTCCGATAGACAACGCCGCAAAATAAATTCTGGAAACGCCCTGCTGCCTGCAGACCGCCGCCATCGCATCTATCGTACTTCCTGTCGTATAGATATCATCAATAATTACAATTGCATTTAATTTTACATCATTTTGCCCTGCTTTAAAAGCCTTTTTCAAATTATTTCGGCGTTCCTGCCCATTTAAAAGCTTCTGCGGAACTGTATTTTTTGTCCGAATCAGCCAGTTGTTCTCCACCCGGAGCCCTAACTGTTTTCCAATTTCCAATGCCAGAAGCTCCGCCTGATTGTAGCCTCTTTTGCGCTTCCGCGCCGGATGCAGCGGAACAGGGACCAATGCGTCTACCTTCCAGGAAAGGATCTGCCGCCCCAAATGCCATGCCATCTCTTTTCCGAAAAAAGCGGCGTATTCCTGCCTGCCCGCATATTTGAACCGGTAAACCGCCTTTTTAACACTCGTATACCGGTACAGACTGATTCCTCTGTCATACAGATGTTTTTTATGCAGACAATCCCTGCAGTATTCCTGATTTTCATCAGAAAGCTCCTTGCCGCACTTCATGCAAAGCGGCTGTCTGACATAAACAAGTTTCGGTGCACAGCTTCTGCAGACCAGCGCTCCGGCCGGTTTCACCGGTCTGTCGCATACAGGACATCTTCGTGGAAATAATAGCGTTTTGAAATCGATCAAGCTTCCCCTTTCAGCTCTCTGATCCGAACGTCCAGACTGGTGTACCTGCGGTTTTCGCTTTCGTTTGCGATCATCTCCTGCACCACCTTGCGGCTTCCCAGAATCGTCACGCAGCCCCTTGCACGGGTGACACCTGTATACAGAAGGTTTCTGTTAAACAGGAGTCTCGGTCCTCCCAAAAGCGGCATAATCACAGCAGGATATTCGCTTCCCTGCGACTTGTGAATTGTGATCGCGTAAGCCAGCTCCACCTCTTCCATCTGTGGATAGGTATAGGTCACGCGGCGTTGCTCGTCGTATTCCACCAGCACCGTCTGTGCATATTCGTCAATTTCCCGGATTATCCCCATATCACCGTTAAAAATTCCAACTCCCTTGTCGATCGGGATGCCGTAACGGCTGACGACCTCCCATTCCAGCTGGTAGTTGTTTTTAATCTGCATCACCTTGTCCCCCTCGCGGAACAGGGTATCGCCCAGCTGAACCTCCTTTTTGCCCTCCGACGGAGGATTTAAACAGCTCTGCAGTACGCCGTTTAACGTCTCCACACCAAGGCTGCCTTTCCGCATCGGCGTCAGCACCTGGATATCGAACGGCGAAGCCTTTACATATTTCGGCAGCATCTCTCCAATCAGCTGCACCATATGCTTGTAGATAACAGGGACACTGTTCCTCTCCAGAAAAAAGAAATCCCTGCTTTTATTTGTCAGCGCAATCTGTTCTCCTTTGTTAATCCGATGCGCATTGACAACAATATCGCTCTCCTGCGCCTGCCGGAAAATTTTCTGCAGGCAGACGACAGGGAACACCTCGCTGGCAATCAGATCTGCCAGCACCTGTCCGGGACCCACGCTCGGCAGCTGATTCACGTCCCCGACCAAAATCAACCTCGTCCCCGGGCTGACCGCCTTCAACAGCGACTGAAACAGGTGGATATCAACCATCGACATCTCATCGACGATAATCACGTCCGCCTCCAGCGGATTGTCCTCATTCCGTTCAAAGCTCGCCTTTTTGCCGCTTTCCGGCATCGCCCCGGACAGCTCAAGCATCCGGTGGATTGTCCGCGCCTCGTAGCCAGTTGCCTCCGTCATCCGCTTCGCCGCTCTTCCGGTCGGCGCCGCGAGGTAAAGATCCAGCCCTCCTCCTTCAAAATACCGGATAATTGTGTTGATCGTCGTCGTCTTACCAGTGCCCGGTCCTCCGGTCAGAATCAGAATGCTGTTGCGGACGCTCTCCAGAACTGCCTTCCGCTGCAGCTCGTCCAGCATCAGTCCCTCCTGCTGTTGAATCTGATCCACCCGTTTTAAAATTGCCTCCTCCTGCGCCGGGAGCAGCTCGCCCTCCGGCAGCATCGTCTGATTCAATTCCACCAGCATCCGCGCGCAGGCAAGCTCTGCGTAATAATACGAAAACGCATAGCAGATCGTATCCTCGCCGTTTTTCTTGATGACCATTTTTTTATCCATCGAAAGGTTCGGCAGTTGATCTGCAATTGCCTCCTGCGGAAGGTCGAGAAGTGCTGCCGCGCGCCGGATCAAAACGCTGCCCGGCAGATACATGTGCCCTTCTCCGGACGCCTGCAATAATGTATACAAAATTCCGCTCCGAATCCGAAAATCCGAATCCGTGTGGATGCCGATTCTTGCAGCGAGTTCATCCGCCTTGCGGAAGCCGATTCCGTCAATATCATCCGCAAGCTGGTACGGGTTTTCTTCCAAAACCCGGTAGAGTCTGCTGCCGTAGGTTTCATAAATCCGCACCGCCAGCGTGTTGGAAATCCCGTATTTCTGCAGATAGACCATCGCTTCCCGCATTTCGTGCTTTTCTTCCATCTGGGATGCAATATCCATCGCCTTGCGCTCACTGATCCCCTTGATCTCCGCCAGGCGCTCCGGCTCTTCTTCGACAATCCGAAACGTATCCGCCCCGAACCGTTTCACAATCCGCGCCGCCAGCGAAGCGCCGACTCCTTTGATCGCCCCGGAGCCGAGATATCTCTCCATCCCCGCCGCATCCTCTGGCGACGAGAATTTGAACGAAGAAACTTTAAACTGACTCCCATACACCGCGTGCTCGGTAAAATCTCCCTCCAGCTCCAGAATTTCTCCCTCTTCCAGAGACTGAAATGTACCCACGCAGGTGATCTCGTCGCCTGTATTCAATTCAAAAACGGTATAGCCGTTCCCGTTGTTACGATAAATAATGTGTGTTACAAATCCTTTCAGCTGTGCCACTGTTTTCTCCGCTGTTGTTATAATATAGGCTGCACCGCGCCGACAACCACACCAACAGGCATTTTGAACACAAAAGGTCGCCCATGAAATAGGCGACCTTGTTATGATTCTGACAATGTTCCTGTTTTCGATGCGCTTTGCATCTACGTTCCGGTTCCGATGGAATTACTCTCTGTATCCGCCCAGAAATTCTACATATTTGCCGGTTCCGATGGCTACTGCGGTCATCGGGTCTTCTGCCGTCATCGTATTGATGCCGGTGTGCTCCGCAATCAGCTCTTCCAGACCGCGCAGCAGGCTTCCGCCGCCGGTCAGGACGATACCTCTGTCCGCGATATCCGCAGCCAGTTCCGGGGGAGTCTTCTCCAATACGCCGTGAATTGCTTCTACAATCTGCATTGTAGACTCTTTGAGTGCCTCTTCTGTTTCTTCCGAAGAAACCTTGATGGTCTTGGGCAGACCTGTTACCAGGTTACGTCCTCTGACTTCCATGTAGTCCGGCTCCGGTCTCTTATAAGCGGAACCGATTTTGATCTTGATATCCTCTGCGGTGCGTTCACCGATCAGAAGGTTATGCTTCTTTCTCATGTAGCGGACAATCGCTTCGTCAAAATCATCGCCTGCGATCTTGATGGATGCGCTCACCACGGTTCCTCCCAGCGAAATTACCGCAATATCGGACGTACCGCCGCCGATATCCACGATCATGTTGCCGCAAGGTCTGGAAATATCGATACCAGCTCCGATTGCAGCCGCAATCGGTTCTTCAATAATAGAGACCTCTCTTGCGCCTGCCTGATAGGTTGCATCCTCAACAGCTTTCTTCTCTACCTCAGTTACGCCGCTGGGTACGCAGACTGCGATTCTGGGGCGGCGGAAGGTTTTTCTGCCGAGTGCTTTCTGGATGAAGTATTTCATCATTTTCTCTGTTACGGTATAGTCAGAAATAACGCCCTGACGAAGCGGACGGACTGCTACGATATTGCCGGGCGTACGTCCCAGCATCAGGCGCGCGTCCTCTCCAATTGCCTTGATCTTGTTGGTATCACGATCAAATGCTACAACGGAAGGCTCCTTTAATACGACGCCCTTCCCTCTGATATAAACCAGAATGCTGGCTGTTCCCAAATCAATCCCAATATCTGTATACTGCATGCTATAATCTCCTTCCGTTCTGCTGCGAACGTACTGTACGTTCCAATCATTCCCTGTTCTGCTCTATGTTAATCAGGGCAAATTTCACCCTTTTTGGAATAGTCCGCGTCCATTATAGCGTAAAACCCCGGTATTGAAAAGGGGATTCAGAAAAATTTAACTTTTCAGCATCTTCTTTACATAATATCCTGTATACGATGCAGGATTCTTCGCAACCTCCTCCGGCGTTCCCTTTGCGATGACCGTTCCGCCGCGCATGCCTCCCTCTGGTCCGATATCGATCAGATAGTCCGCCGTCTTGATGACATCCAGATTGTGCTCGATTACCACAACGGTATTTCCACCCTCTGCAAGCCGATGCAGAATCTCGATCAGCTTCTGCACGTCTGCAAAATGCAGTCCGGTCGTTGGTTCGTCCAGAATATAGATCGTCCTTCCGGTGCTCCGTCTGGACAACTCCGCTGCCAGCTTGATCCGCTGCGCTTCGCCGCCGGACAGCTCTGTAGAAGGCTGTCCCAGCTTGACATAAGAAAGCCCTACATCATATAGTGTCTGAATCTTTCTCTGGATGGACGGCACATTTTCAAAAAAGGTCAGCGCCTCCTCCACTGTCATATCCAACACATCGTAAATGCTCTTGCCCTTGTATTTGACGTCCAGTGTCTCTCGGTTATAGCGCTTGCCTCCGCAAACTTCACACGGCACATAGACATCCGGCAAAAAGTGCATTTCAATCTTGATAATGCCGTCTCCGCCACAGGCTTCACAGCGTCCGCCCTTAACGTTGAAGCTGAATCTTCCCTTTTTATAGCCTTTCGCTTTTGCATCCGAAGTCGATGCGAACAAATCGCGAATCATATCAAATACGCCTGTATAGGTCGCCGGATTGGAACGGGGCGTCCGCCCAATCGGAGACTGGTCGATCGCAATGACCTTATCCAGCTGCTCGATTCCGTCGATACCCGCATGTTTTCCCGGAATACATCTCGCACGGTTTAAATCTCTTGCCAGGTGTTTATAGAGAATTTCGTTGACCAGCGACGATTTGCCGGAGCCGGAAACGCCCGTCACGCAGGTAAACACGCCCAACGGGAATTTCACATCGATCTTCTTTAAATTATTTTCTTCCGCGCTGCGCACAGTCAGCCAGCCTGTTGGCTTTCGTCTCGTCTCAGGAACCGGGATCTTCTTCGCACCGCTCAAATACTGACCGGTAATCGACTCCGGCGTATTCATGATCTCTTCCACGGTTCCGCTCGCAACAATCTGACCGCCATGGGAGCCTGCTCCAGGGCCGACGTCCACAATATAATCTGCTGCACGCATCGTATCCTCATCATGCTCCACGACAATCAGCGTATTGCCGAGATCCCGGAGATTCTTCAGCGTTGCGAGCAGCTTGTCGTTGTCCCGCTGATGTAGACCGATACTTGGCTCGTCCAGAATATAGCAGACTCCGACCAGTCCGGAGCCAATCTGTGTTGCAAGACGAATTCTCTGCGCCTCGCCGCCGGAAAGTGTTCCCGTCGCTCTGGAAAGGGAGAGATAATCCAGTCCGACGTCGATCAGGAAGCCAACTCTTGCCCGGATTTCCTTTAAAATCTGGCTGCCTATCAGCTCCTGCTGTGTCGTCAGCTTCATATTCTGCAGAAACTGCGACAGCTCTCCGATAAACATTGACGTAATTTCGTATATATTTTTCCCGCACACGGTTACTGCCAGCGCTTCTTTTTTCAGACGCTGTCCCTTACACAGCCGACACGGTGTAATCCGCATAAATGTCTCGTATTCCTGCTTGGTGGCGTCAGATCCTGTCTCCCGGTATCTGCGCTCCACATTCCGAATCAAGCCCTCGAACGCGATCGGATACTGTCCCTTGCCGCGCTGTCCTTCATAGTAGACCAGAACCTCTTTTCCACCGGTTCCATGCAGCAGAATATCCTGAATTTTCTGTGGATATTCCCCAAACGGTGTATCCAGATCGAAGTGATATTCTTTTGCCAGTGCCTGCAGGATCGCATTTGCAAAAGATCCCGGCTGCTGACAGCTCTGCCACCCCAGCACGGTAATCGCGCCCTGGTTGATGCTCAGCGTGCGGTCCGGAATCATCAGGTCGGAATCAAACTCCATCTTATATCCAAGTCCGTAACACTCCGGGCATGCCCCGAACGGGTTGTTGAATGAAAAGCTTCTGGGCTCGATTTCATCAATGCTGACGCCGCAGTCCGGGCACGAAAAGCTCTGGGAAAATGTCAACATTTCCTCATCGCTTCCCACACGTTCTACAAACAGAAGTCCCTCCGACAAGTTCAGGACATTTTCGATCGAATCCGTCAGTCTGCGTTCGATTCCCGGCTTCACAATCAGACGGTCAACGACGATTTCGATATTATGCTTGATATTTTTATCCAGCTGGATATTCTCCGCCAGCTCATACAGATTGCCGTCAATGCGGACTCTCACATAGCCGCTTCTCGCCGCGCGTTCCAGCACCTTCTCATGCCGTCCCTTTCGTCCGCGCACAACGGGTGCAAGCAGCTGCAGCCGCGTTCCTTCCGGCAGTGCCATGATCTGATCCACCATCTGATCGACGCTCTGTTTCTTGATTTCCTTGCCGCAGTTCGGGCAATGCGGAATACCGATTCTCGCATACAGCAGACGGAAATAGTCATAAATCTCTGTTACTGTTCCGACAGTAGAACGAGGGTTACGGTTCGTCGATTTCTGATCGATCGAAATCGCCGGAGAAAGTCCTTCGATCTTTTCCACATTCGGCTTCTCCATCTGTCCCAAAAACTGACGCGCATAGGACGATAACGATTCCATATACCGCCGCTGTCCTTCCGCATAGATCGTATCAAACGCCAGAGACGATTTACCGGAGCCGGACAGTCCGGTAAAGACAACCAGCGCATCCCTCGGAATATCCACATCCACATTTTTCAGATTGTGCTCGTTCGCACCCCGGATTCTGATACAGTTCTTCTTTGAAAGTATTTTCTTTGCTTCTTCCATTTCTTCCTCACTCTATAGAAATAACATTCAAACGCATTCTTATTCAGGCGCTCAGTCCATATCCGCCAGCAGCTTTTTCAGATCTACCATCTGGTCGCGCAGCTCTGCCGCCGCTTCGAAATTCAGCTCTGCTGCCGCCTTCTTCATCTTCTTCTGCACGTCCGCAATCAGCTTTTCCAGCTCTGGACGGTTCATGGATTCCGGATCTTTTTCGAAAGCAGTCTCTGCAGGCTTGATCTCCTTCGTGATGCTGATCAGATCGCGGACGGCTTTCTTAATTGTCTGCGGTGTAATTCCGTGTGCTTCGTTATAAGCCTGCTGCAGCGCACGTCGGCGCTCCGTCTCGTCGATCGCCCTCCTCATGGAATCGGTGATCGTATCCGCATACATGATAACGTGTCCCTCCGCGTTACGCGCTGCACGTCCGACTGTCTGAATCAGTGACGTCTCCGAACGCAGAAATCCTTCCTTATCCGCATCGAGAATCGCTACCAGCGTAATCTCCGGAATATCCAACCCCTCTCTCAGCAGGTTAATGCCCACCAGCACATCGAATACATCCAGACGCATATCCCGGATAATCTCGGAACGCTCCAGCGTATCCACATCGGAGTGCAGATAACGTACACGAATTCCCACTTCCCGCATATAATCCGTCAAATCTTCCGCCATGCGCTTCGTCAGTGTCGTAATCAGAACTTTATTGTGATGTGCGGTCTCTTTCCGAACCTCCGCAATCAAATCGTCGATCTGTCCCTCTACCGGGCGAACATCGATTTTCGGATCAAGCAGTCCGGTCGGACGGATAATCTGCTCCGTCCGAAGCAGCTCATGCTCTTCTTCATAAGGTCCCGGCGTCGCAGAAACGAACATCATCTGATCGATCCGCTGTTCAAATTCTTCAAAATTCAGCGGTCGGTTATCCAGCGCAGACGGCAGACGGAAGCCATAATCCACAAGTGTCTGCTTCCGGGAGCGGTCACCCGCATACATACCGCGAATCTGCGGGATTGTCATATGCGACTCATCGATAATAATCAGATAGTCATCTTTAAAGAAGTCCAGCAGCGTAAACGGTGGCGCGCCTTCCGGCATTCCGTTTAAATGCCTGGAATAGTTCTCAATACCCGAACAAAATCCGGTTTCCCGCAGCATTTCGATATCGAAATTCGTCCGTTCTGAAATGCGCTGCGCCTCCAGGAGTTTATCTTCTCCTTTGAAAAAGCGGATTCTGCCCTCCAGCTCCTTTTCGATTTCATCGCAGGCCTTGTTAATCTGCTCCTGCGGCACAACATAATGGGACGCCGGAAAAATAATGACATGCTCCAGCGTGTCCTGCACCTGCCCATTTAACGGATCAACCTCCGTAATCCGATCGATTTCATCTCCGAAAAATTCTACCCGGATCAGAAATTCACTTCCCTGCGCCGGATTGATCTCAATCACATCTCCGCGCACACGAAAGCAACCGCGGTTTAAGTCCATATCATTGCGGTCATACTGGATCGCCACGAGCGCCCGCAGCACATCGTCTCGATCCTTCTGCATTCCCGGGCGCAGGGACACACTCATCCCCGAAAACTCATCCGGGGAACCCAGACCGAAAATACAGGAAACACTGGCGACCACAACAACATCCCGCCGTTCCGAAAGGGACGCCGTAGCGGACAACCTCAGCTTATCGATTTCATCGTTGATCGCGGAATCCTTCGCAATATAAGTGTCCGTGGACGGGACATACGCTTCTGGCTGATAATAATCATAATAGGAGACAAAATATTCTACCGCATTTTCTGGAAAAAATTCTTTAAATTCCCCGTATAGCTGTCCCGCCAGCGTCTTATTGTGTGCGATCACAAGCGTCGGTTTATTCAGCGCCGCAATCACATTCGCCATCGTAAACGTCTTGCCGGAGCCGGTAACGCCGAGCAGGGTTTCAAACTGATTGCCTTCCTGAAACCCCTTCACCAGCTCTGCAATCGCCTGCGGCTGGTCGCCAGTCGGCTGATATTCACTGTGTAGTTTGAAAATCTGCTGTTCCTGTTTCATTTTTCCTCCGCCTGTTCCCGATCGTTTGCGCTCTCGCTCGCTCACGAGCCCGCGCTTACGCGCTTTTCCGCCTGCTGCGCCTTCGCTAATGGCACGAGAAAAACAAATGCCGCCTTCGGCGTCGCTTGTTTTTCTTTTGTGCTCTCGTTCGCTCGTGAGCTGTGCTCACTCAATAATTTCGCCGTTCGTCAATCATGCAAGCATGTTGACTCACTTGCGCTCATTATATCATACATTTTTTAAAAAGTATAGGAATTGAAGAACGTTTGTTCTATTTCTGTCTGTTTGGATTTTCTGGAAACCAGCCTTTTCTGACACGCTCTTCCTGTTCGTAAAGCTCCTGAATGCTCCACAAGAACGTGCATCCCAGAACGCCCAGCAATACGGATGGCATTTCCTGCTTTGCAAAAGCAGAAAGTCCGAGGCATGCAAGCCCTGCCACAAGAAAAACCGGCCAGCAGCGCTTCGTATAATAATATTCTGCCCTGATCACAATCGGGTGAAAAATCCCAATTACCAAAAAACTGATTCCTGCTGTCAGAATACCCGAAAAATTCATTTTTTCCTCTCATTTCTGCGCACGTTTTTTGCGCATGCCGAGTTTATGTCAAGTGCGCGCAGACACAAATCTCGCGATTGAAAAATTTTATTTTTCAATCTATTCCCCCTTATGCACTACTTTTTACATCAATAAACTACACGCTCTGTGAACATTTTATTGTCATGAAATAAATTACTTCTCTCCAAATAACGCATGCAGACGGTAGTATTTCTTTTACTATATGCAGCTTTTATCTTTTCTGTACCGTGCCGACGTTTGTCTTCTATCAGAAAATTCTGCCCGAATTGCAGTTTTTTCATCTATCAGGTATTTCCATCCGGATTATAGCTTTTTCTTCCTTCAAGAAACACTTGTAGAGCCTTGTCCCATCTGTTAAACTAATGGAAAAGGGATTTGGCGGCAAACGTCGGAATCCACAAAAATTTATTCAAAGGAGATTGCTTATGGAACTGCAAAGCGCACTTGAAAACCGGAAAAGTATCAGATCCTATCTTTCCAAAGACGTGGAACCGGAAAAGCTTACCGCATTGATTGAGGCTGCTTCTCTTGCTCCCTCCTGGAAAAATTCTCAGACTGCACGTTATTATGTCATTCACACTCCCGAGAAGCTGGAGCAGATTCGCGCTACCCTCCCGGAATTTAACCGTAAAAACTGTGAACAGGCTCCGGCTCTGATTATCACAACTGTTGTCCTGAATCGTTCCGGCTATGAACGAAACGGCGAGCCTACCAATGAGCTCGGCAACGGCTGGGGCTTCTATGACTGCGGACTCGGCAGCATGGCTCTTCTGTTAAAAGCAACCGAGCTCGGTCTTTCCACCCTCGTGATGGGCATCCGTGACGCAGCAAAAATCAGAGAAATTCTGGAAATCCCTGAAAATGAAGCGGTCGTAAGCGTCATTTCCGTTGGCTACAGCGATGCTGACCCGGAACGTCCGGCACGCAAACCCGTCGAGAAATTGGCACATTTCTTCTAAATAATTTTTCAAAAAAAGGAGCGCAGTGACATATCCTCAAAAGCCTGACTTTTGAGAACGCATCGTCTTCCTGCCGCTCCTTTTTCTATTACGTTCCTTTTTCGATACTACTTGCTCAATTTATTTTCTACATTTATTTTTTTCTGCATCTATCATTTTTTTCTCTCATTTTTGCACATGCCGAGTTTGTGACATGTGCGCGCAGGCACAAATCTCGCGATTGAAAAATTTTATTTTTCAATCTTTCCACTGCCCAGGCATCTTTTGATTTCTCTTCGATATCCTTCAATTCATCTGCCAGCGTTCCAAGCTCCAGCTGCAGCTTCTGATCGGCTTCCAGTTTTTCAAAATCTCTGACTTCTTCCTGGATAAACATAATCAGGAAACTGATCAACAACCCAATACAGCAAATCCACACCGCGTGTACGCCGACTGCGTCCGTTACAATACCGCCCAGTGTCGCCCCAATGGCAAATACCAGAATAAAGGAATAATACTGAAGGCTTCTCTGCCGGATTTTTTTATCCTTCGTTTCCGTATAGGCGCACCACAGATCCGTCGCACTCCTTAAATTTCCGATGCACATCGTCGTTGCCATTGCGTTTCCTCTAATTTTCCGGAAACTGTCCACCTGCATTGCACAGGAAAAAGAAATCAGTGCATTTGCGGGAAGGCTCATTCCGGCCGGGAAAAATCCCGCTGCAAACAATACGACTATTTCCAATAGCAGTACCAGCTGTCTCCAATGGATTTTTTCACTCCTTCCAAAGTGGGAATGGACCTTCTGCGCAACAAAAATACCCGCTGTAAAGGCTAAAATCGGCACCGCGTACCGAACTGCTCCACTCCAATCCATCTGTGCAAGATGATTTCCCAGCAACACGATATTGCCGGTCTGCGCATTTGCAAATACCTTATCCCGACAAACGTAGGTGTACGCATCTTGAAATCCGCCGCACAAACAAAGTAAAATTCCGACAACAAACGATTCTGACATCTGACCATGATAGCTTCTTTTCATCTCGATAAACTCCTTTGTACCTCTCTGCTGCACCAAAGACAGGCTTCTCCGCCTACGGCAAGTCATATAAGTAACATAATTCCATTTCACCGCAATATGATTCTTGCGCAGCGTTTTTTTGTTGAATAGGAACTTCGTTTCTATACGACAAAATATACAACAAAAAAGGATTTCTGCAAAGCAGAAATCCTTAAGAGGCGCGAACCGGATTTGAACCGGTGATAAGGGTGTTGCAGACCCGTGCCTTACCACTTGGCTATCGCGCCATATTATTAAATGACTCCGACGGGAATCGAACCCGTGTTACCGCCGTGAAAGGGCGATGTCTTAACCGCTTGACCACGGAGCCTTATTTAAGCTCCCCCTGTTGGACTCGAACCAACGACACTGCGGTTAACAGCCGCATGCTCTACCGACTGAGCTAAGGAGGAATAGACCCTTCTCTTGGGTCCTACCTGAAAGTATTTGTCCAGTTCCCTGTTTCATACCTTCAAAACTGAACACTGAAATCCTCTTTTGTATCTTCTACATCCATTCCCAACCTGTCAGGATAAGCCCTCGACCGATTAGTATTTGTCAGCTCCATGCATTACTGCACTTCCACCTCAAACCTATCTACCTCATACTCTCTAAGGGGTCTTACTTATTGGGATAACTCATCTTGAGGGGGGCTTCACGCTTAGATGCCTTCAGCGTTTATCCCTGCCGGACTT
>ERZ779658.913-NODE-913-length-25782-cov-2.469701_pt1 | contig 25782 bp, 33 predicted proteins | sample MGYA00511485_ERZ779658 | MGnify/ENA primary metagenome ERZ779658 (study PRJEB29588, sample SAMEA2162182) | human gut metagenome | biome: human gut; feature: human-associated habitat; material: faeces | place: Denmark | collected 2008/2010 ... | reverse complement strand
ACATCAATGGTGCCAATACTCCGCCACAGGCTCAAGCCGTAATGAAAATAGTATATGAGACTTTGGAGCAGTGGGAAGCTGATTTATCAGCCTAGAACATCACCTAAAAAAATAATACCACGAATTGAGTAAAAAAACAACCACTAGATATTGTGGTGGAAGAAAATCAGCCTAGGAGGTGTAACAATGACGATCAATTTAAAGTTTAGAGTTTTAACCGATTGGAACGACGAATTGAAAACAATTCTTGATTTAGTTGAAAAAATAAAAGAACGTCACCCCAACGACCAACTATTTATTGAAGTGACGTTCGAAAATTAAGCTTTTACTATTTCAATACGTATTTAGCAAAGTTGCAAAATAAAGTATAGAAAGAAGGTGAGCAAAATGCCGAGGGAGAAGGCAGCATATAGGGAGAACTTAGAAAGCGTTTTACAGTTTCTTGGCGATAAATACGGAGATAGACGACATCTTTTGTGTATTAAGGATGTTCAGGACTATACAGGGACTTGTTATGATTTTGCAAAACGCACATTTTTGGGTGGTAAAAAATATATTTCGGCTGAGACGTTTGCAAAAAACTTGAGTGAATAAAAAAACTAACTATTAAATGTTAAATGGTAGTTAAAAAAATTAAATTTGACCTGATATAGAAAGAGGTGATTGAGGATGTATAATTTTTTGATTAAATATAGGCTAAAGACCGGGGCGCCTGCAACTAAATATATAACTGTAAAATCTGTATCGGCAAAGCTGGCAAAACAGCAATTTAATGAAATGTATGGTTCTGCCAGTTTTGAAATACTGGGAGTATATAAGGAGGTGAGATCAATTGTATAACTGGATTATACGAATATCGGGAGCGGTGGTTGGCGTTGTATTGTTAGTTATGGTTAGGTCGCTTGAGTGGTATCCCATATTTTACGCAGCTCCGCTTATGATGATACTTTTGGCATTTTTTAATTGCGCAGAGGACACAGCTGAAGAACAACCCATAGCTGACGATGTGCGTAAGGTCGTAATCAAGCCGGATAACCGGCGTTGGGACTTTTCTGACGAAGAGTGCAGCAGGGATTATAAAAATAACAGTAGCAAAAGACTACATAAAATTGTAATGTGAGGTGATAATTATAAAACCAATAGTTGTATGTGGAAATATAAAGTTTGACAGGCTTGTTATGGACTGCAATTTTGCGGCTATGGCATATATGGACAAGGACATCAATGAACAGTACAGAGAATTTAGGCTGGAGGATATAAAAGTAAAGTCCAGCTGTGCGGAACCACAAACCGGACCAAAAAATATATATAACAAGAAATCTATATCAATATAACATATAATAAAAGAATTGTCAAGCTGAGAGAAGGAGAAATTTAGCATGAAATTATATGAAATTGACGCAGAAATTGAACAATGTATCTTAATTGATGAAGAAACAGGCGAGGTTATTGGGATTGATACAGAAAGAGCTGATAAGCTGCAGATGATGAGAGATGATAAAATAAAAAATTTGGCTCTCTATTATAAAAATTTGATGGCTGAGGTTAATGCGTATAAATCCGAAAAAGATTATTTTGCAAAGCGTGAAAGGGTGGCCAAAAATAAAGCGGAGAGTATTAAGAAATTTTTGAATGAATTTCTTGCGGGTGAAAAGTTTGAATCACCAAAGGTTAATATTACATATCGTAAGAGTGAATCAGTTGTTATTGATGATATTACCAAAGTAGACAAGCAGTATTTAAAATATACAGAACCGGCGGTTGACAAAGTGGAGGCCAAAAAAGCTATTAAATCAGGTGTATTACTTGAAGGTTTACATATTGAAGAAAATCAAAATATTCAAATTAAGTAGAAGCAGGAGGTATTCATGAAGATAATTAAAGGTATACAAAAAACGCCTGAAAAGGTTGTAGTTTATGGACCGGAAGGGATAGGTAAATCAACTTTTTTATCTTGTTTTCCGGAGCCGTTGTTTATTGATACAGAAGGAAGCACAAAACATATGAATGTATCGAGATTGCCAAACCCGCAAAGTTGGATGGAATTGTTAGAAGAAATTAATTACGTTATTCAAAACCCTGACTGCTGTAAAACACTTGCGATAGATACAATTGATTGGGCTGAACAGCTTTGTACAGAAAACATACTTGAAAAGTACGGTAAAAATGGAATTGAGGATTTTGGATATGGTACCGGATATGTATATGTAAAAGAAGAATTTGGAAGATTTTTAAAGTTGCTGGATAATGTTATTGAGGCAGGAATAAATGTTGCTTTAGCTGCACATGCACAAATACGTAAATTTGAGCAGCCTGATGAACTTGGTGCATATGACAGATACGAACTGAAACTCGGAAAGAAAACTTCTTCACAAACAGCACCTCTTGTGAAGGAATGGGCTGATATGGTTCTATTTGCAAATTATAAAACAATTTCTGTAGCTGTTGATAAAGATGGAAAAAAACATAAAGCTCAAGGTGGAAAGCGTGTAATGTATACAACTCATCATCCATGCTGGGATGCGAAAAACAGGCATGGATTAGAAAGCGAGCTGCCATTTGATTATAAATATGTTGCAAATATATTTGATAACTTTGAACCACAGAGCCAAACACCTGTTAAACTTAATCAGACAGAACAAATAGAAAGAGAAATTGATGCTGTTATTGATAAAATTCCGAAACAAGATGAAGAAACTAAAACAAATAAACAACAAGTGAAGAAAATTAATGTTGACGGAATCCCTAAAGAATTAGCTAAATTAATGATTGAAAACAATGTTACTAAAGAAATGATTCAGAACGTTGTGCATCAAAAAGGTTATTATCCATCGGGTACACCAATTGAAAATTTTGATACTGAGTTTATAGAAGGGGTTCTGATAGGCGCCTGGGATGATGTATATAAAGTAATAGTTGAATATGAGACACTTCCTTGGGAAGAAAAATAAATAATAAAATTTGGAGGAAATAAAAATGAGTAATGAATCAGAAAGAGAATATGGCTGGGATGATGAAATACAAAATGATGGACCGGAATATGTCGTTTTGCCGGATGGAGACTATAATTTTAAAGTAACAGGTTTTGAACGCGGCAGATATGAAGGCGGAGAGAAAATTCCGGCTTGTAATATGGCAATTATCACTTTAGAAATAGAGAATGACAAAGGAATTTGTTTTATACAAAACAGATTATTTTTACATAGTCGTTGTGAGGGGTTGTTGTGTGCATTTTTTACTTGTATTGGTCAGAGAAAGCATGGTGAAAAATTGAAAATGAATTGGAATGAAGTTGTCGGAGCAAGAGGAAGAGCAAAAATTGGACATCGTGAATATAATGGAAATATTTATAATGATATAAAAAGGTTTTACGCTCCCGATGAATCTGCACCAAAAAAATCATTCACACCAGGTAAATTCTAATGGAATTAAGACCATATCAACAAGAAGCTGAAAAGGCAGTATTTGCCGAATGGGAAAAAGGGAATAAAAGAACTTTGCTAGTATTACCTACAGGCACCGGTAAAACTATTGTATTTGCAAAGATAACTGAAAGATGTGTAAAGAATGGCGAGCGAGTACTTATACTCGCTCATCGAGCCGAACTATTAGAACAAGCAGTGGATAAAATTAAAAAAGTAACCGAGTTAAGATGTGCGGTCGAAAAGGCAGAAGAAAGTTGTATAGGCAGCTGGTATCGTATAGTTGTTGGTTCCGTTCAAACAATGATGCGTCAGAAACGTCTTAACCAATTTGATACAGACTATTTTGATACTATAATTATTGATGAGGCACATCATTGTATATCAGACAGTTATCAAAAAGTAATAGATTATTTCAGTGAATCAAAATTATTGGGAGTAACAGCTACGCCTGACAGAGGTGATATGAAAAATCTTGGTAAGGTTTTTGAGAGCATGGCATATGAATATTCATTATCATCAGCAATTAAAGAAGGATTTTTATCACCAATTAAGGCTCAAACAATTCCTTTAAAACTTGATTTAACAGAAGTGGGAACACAGGCTGGAGACTTTAAAACGAGTGATTTAGGTACAGCTCTTGAACCATATCTATATCAGATTGCGGATGAAATGAAAAAATATTGTGATGGGCGAAAGACAGTAGTTTTTTTGCCGCTAGTAAAAACCAGTCAAAAGTTTTGCAATATTTTGAATGAAAATGGTTTTAAGGCTGCAGAAATAAATGGAAATAGTGATAATAGGTCAGAGATTTTAAACGATTTTAATTCAGGCAAATATAATGTTATTTGCAATTCCATGTTGCTTACAGAAGGCTGGGACTGTCCCAGTGTAGATTGTGTTGTTGTATTAAGGCCAACTAAGGTACGTAGTTTATATTGCCAAATGGTAGGCAGGGGAACACGTTTATCACCTGAAACCGGTAAAACTGAATTGTTAATACTTGATTTTCTTTGGCACACTGAACGACATGAACTTTGTAGACCGGCTCATCTAATATGCGAAAATGAAGAAGTTGCTCAAAAAATGACTGAAAATCTTGAAGCTTCAGGCTGTCCGATTGATATAGAAGAAGCAGAAGTTCAAGCCAGTGAAGATGTTGTTGTGCAGCGTGAAGAAGCTCTTGCTAAACAGTTGTCGGAAATGAAAAAGAGGAAACGCAAATTAGTGGACCCTATACAATTTGAAATGAGTATACAAGCAGAAGATTTATCAGGGTATGTTCCGGCATTTGGCTGGGAAATGTCACCGCCAACGGACAAGCAGAAAAACGCACTCGAAAAGCTGGGTATTATGCCTGATGAAATTGAAAACTCCGGTAAAGCTGCGAAAATTTTAGACAGACTTGAGAAACGTAAAAATGAAGGACTGACAACGCCAAAACAAATTAGATGCTTAGAGCAAAAAGGATTTAAACATGTTGGAACATGGCAGTTTGAAGCTGCAAGCAAATTGATTGCGAGAATATCTGCTAATGGGTGGAGAGTTCCAAATGGTATTAACCCCGCTACATTTAATCCCGAATTAGGAGCATAGGATATGGAAAATAACATTAATTTGGTTGAACTGCTTGAATATATAGAACCATCATTTCTTGATTATCAGGATTGGGTTAATGTTGGAATGGCACTTAAATATGAAGGATATACAGTACAGGATTGGGATGATTGGAGCAAACGTGACGCTAACCGTTATCATGCTGGGGAATGTGAGAAAAAGTGGAATACTTTTTCCGGTTCAAGTTCTCCTATAACAGCAGGAACCATAGTGAAAATGGCACAGGATAATGGTTTTAAATTTCATAAAGAAGATGTTGCTTTTGATTGGAATTCTGAGATAGGCAATAAAGATGATTTAGTTGTAATCGATAAAGGGTGGATTGAAACAAGTGAATTTAGCATACCACAAAAATGGAATCCTGTTGAACAATTAACTACATATTTAGAAACACTGTTTGAAGCAAATGAAAACGTTGGATATGTCACTCGGAGCTGGGAGAAAAACGGAAAGTACCTCCCGTCTAAAGGCTTGTGTGACAGGACGGCCGGAAGGTTAATTCAGGAGCTTTCAAAGTGTGAAGGAGATATATGTAAGGTTATTGGTGATTATAGTGAAAAGGCAGGAGCTTGGATACGTTTTAACCCTCTTGATGGTAAAGGTATAAAAAATGAAAACGTTACGGATTTTAGATATGCTTTGGTTGAATCAGATGTAATGGATTTAGGGCGTCAAAAAGCTATTATTGAGGAACTGGAATTACCTGTTGCATGTCTTGTGTACAGTGCAGGGAAAAGTCTCCACGCTATAGTGAAAATTGAGGCATATAATTATAGTGAATATAGAGAAAGAGTTGAATATCTATATAAGGTTTGTGAAAAGAATGGTTTAATTATAGATAAACAAAATAAAAATCCATCACGCTTATCTAGAATGCCAGGAATTATAAGAAATGGGAAAAAACAATATTTATTATCTACAAACATTGGAAAATCCAGTTTCGAAGAATGGAAAGAATGGATTGAAACAATTAATGATGATTTGCCGGAACCTGAAAGCATTGCAAGTATTTGGGATAATCTACCCGAATTGTCACCATCTCTTATTGATGGAGTATTAAGACAAGGTCATAAAATGCTTATAGCTGGACCTTCAAAAGCCGGAAAATCATATGCTCTGATTGAAATGTGCTGTGCTATAGCTGAAGGCAAGAAATGGCTGAAATGGAATTGTACTAAAGGCAGAGTTTTATATGTTAATTTAGAATTGGACAGGGCAAGCTGTTTTCATAGATTTAAAGATGTTTATACTGCTTTAAACTGGAATCCTGATAACATTAATAATATTGATATATGGAACTTAAGAGGAAAATCAGCGCCAATGGACAAGCTGGCGCCTAAACTAATTCGAAGAGCCGTGAAAAAAGACTATATAGCAATAATTATTGACCCAATATATAAAGTTATTACAGGAGATGAAAACAGCGCGGACCAAATGGCAAAGTTTTGTAATCAGTTTGACAAGGTCTGTACCGAATTGGGCTGTGCGGTAATATATTGCCATCATCATTCAAAGGGAGCACAAGGCGGCAAAAGAAGTATGGATAGGGCATCCGGCAGCGGAGTTTTTGCTCGTGACCCTGACGCTCTTATTGATTTGATAGAATTAGAATTAACAGAAGATGTTTTAAAACAACAGGAAGATGTTTTAGTGTGTAAAACATGCTACAAATGGATAAAACGTTTTAGTAAAGATAACGAGGTTTCTCAGGATGATTTATGCAGCGCTAGGACTATGTTAGAACTTTCAGCAGAATTGTTACAGAGTAATACATATAAACTGATGATTGAAGATATTAAGAAGGTTAAAGATGAAAATAAAAGCCGTACAGCATGGCGTATAGATGGAACGTTAAGAGAATTTCCTAAATTTGAACCAATTAATTTATGGTTCGATTACCCTATTCACAGAATAGATGATACAAATATTCTTAAGGATTTATCAGCTGAATCTGATACTCATTCTTGGAAATCTAAATCAAATAAAAAGAATGTTAAACAAAGAGAAAATAAAAAAACAATTGAAACGGCATATGAAGTTTGTAAAATTGATGGTGATGTGACACTCAAAATGATTGCGGAATATATGGAAAAATCAGAAAAAACCATAAGAAATTATGTTAATTCAAGCTCTAATCTGTATATTAAAAACGGATTTATATATGAAAAATAATTTAAATCTCGAGAGGGAAATCGGGAAAAAAAAGGGAAATTTCCCTTTTTCCCTCAAGGGAAATTGGGAAAAAACAAGGAAATTTCCCTTTTTCCCTCAAGTCTTGAAAACCGCGTAAAAATGTGGGTTAGAGCGCAATCGGGAAATCGGGAAGGAAATTTATATATATAAATATATAATTTTCCCTTTCCCTCACGGGTCAGTGGGGTAAGTCGTTGTGCGAAGCTCACGCACAACAACGCCTCCCCCTGTCACTGACAAAAAATTTTTTCAAGAGTAAAACAAAAACTGAGGGGTGAACAAAAAATATGAGAACACAAAGAAGCAAATTGTTAGATGCAGTTAAACGAATGCCTGAACTGAGACATTCAATTCCGGGCAAAGAATTTAAAATACAAAATAGTGAAGTTATTAAATGGCTTATAATGCAACCTGAAATTTTAAATTATATCTGGAACAATATAAAAAATTCCGAAGCGATAAAATATGACGCTGAATCAGGATGTTGGAGTGGTGTTGATTATGACAACTGAATTTTTTGTTGCAATTATTCCACCAACTGTTACTCATCAAGAAAAGAAAGTCAGTGTGATAAAAGGTAAACCGGTTTTTTATGAGCCGTCTAATTTAAAAGACGCCCGCTTAAAACTTATGTCACATTTAGCTAGATTTGTTCCAGTAAAAAAATATATTGGTGGAGTTCGGCTTATTGTAAAATGGTGTTTCCCGAGAAAAAATCACAGAGACGGTGAGTATAAAATAACTAAGCCGGATACGGACAATTTACAGAAGTTACTCAAGGATGTAATGACAAAGTTGGGGTATTGGGCAGATGATAATTTGGTGGCAAGTGAAATTGTGGAAAAATTTTGGGCTGAAAAGCCCGGAATATATATCAGGATAGAGGATTTGTAAGATGGAGTTAAAACAAGTTAAACAAGCAATTATGCAACAAAGTATAGTTCGTTATAAAAATAAAAACTATGTCTTTTATGCTAGTAGATGTTTTAAAAATATTCATGAAGATAGAATCGAATATGACGGAGAACTATATGACGAAAACGCAAATTGTGTTATTCATGTGCAACTAAGTGATGTAGAACTTATTGAGAAATAAATTTATAACAAGGAGGGACAAGATGAAATATGACGAAGGAAAGCCGAAACTTACCTTGTGCCCGACAGAAATAATTACAGCGGTTGCCATGGTAAGAGAGTATGGAGCAAAAAAGTATGGAGATAGTGACAGCTGGAAAGATGTTGAACCGCAAAGGTACAGAGACGCGGCTTTCAGACACTTTGTGTCATACATAAATGACCCTTTGGGTGCAGATGAAGAAAGCGGACTGCCGCATTTGTGGCATTTGGCTTGCAATATTGCGTTTTTGTGCGCTATGGAAAAGGACTGAAACTATATGGATAAAAAAGTAATTTAACAGACAAAGAATTATTATCAAACTGGATGTGATAAATCTTATGACAGCTGAAAGATTAAGGCAGTACAAAAGTATAAAAGCAGAAATTGAAGAATTGGCCGAACAGATACAAATGCTTGAAAGTTCTGACATTGTGCAGGGGTCAGACAGGGAATTCCCGTACATAAAACATAACATGAAAGTGGAAACAGCTGAGTGCGACCGTACACGTGAATTGTTAAGAAAAGAATTACAGCTATTAAAAACTGAATATCGCAAGTTGAATGAATTTATTAACAACATTGCTGACAGCGAAATCAGGCGAATTTTTAGATATCGATATATTGAAGGGTGGACATTCCAAAAGATTGCTTTTAGAATGAATGAGACAGACGAAAGTTATCCGAGGCGGAAGCATAATAAATATTTAAAAAATATAAAAGTTGCCGAAAATGCCGAAAATCACATGTTATAATTGTATTATGAAAGGTATGCAAAGTAATTTCTCCTTTTATATATTTTTTGTTTAAGAGCCGTTTTCCTTCTTAGGACGGCTCTTTTAGTTTTGGCCATTGTGGGAATTGTACATCATAAAATTTGCTGAGGGGCGGGCGGCTGTGATGTGAACGAAAATTAGGGGGTGATGATTATGGCAAGACCGAAAAAAATGAATGATATTGTTGTCGGAAAACTTGAGTGGGCTTTTATGAAAGGCTTTAATGTCTGCGAAGCTTGTGATTATGCAGAAATACATAGAGATACCTATTATGAATATCTAAATAAAAATAAGGATTTTTCCGACAAAATGAAGCGCGCACAAACAGCACTCCAAAGAAGAGCAAAAATAAATTTAGCTGAAAAAATTGAACATGGCGATTTGAGTGAATCGAAATATTATCTTGAACGAAAATGCAAGGACGAGTTTTACCAAAAACAGGGAGTTGAATTAAGTGGTAAAATGGAGTTTAAAAATCCATACGCTGAACTTACAATAGATGAATTAAAGAAGTTGGTTGATGATGGATAAAGAACATATTAAACTTGGTGCTAAGATAGAGCTTGCTCGGCGTGAGTTCTTTTATTTTTGCCATTTATTAGCTCCTGAATTTTACAAAATTAACAGAAATTATCTAATAAATCTTTGTAATGAATTTCAAAGATTTTGTGAGAGTGATGAACAGATAATGATTGTTAATTTACCTCCGCGGCACGGCAAGTCAAGGACTGCCGGCTTGTTTGTTGAGTGGCTTTTGGGACGCAATCATAACGAGAAAATTATGACCGGTTCATACAACGAAACATTGTCTACTACATTTTCAAAAAATGTTAGAAACGCGATACAAGAGGAAAAAGCGGATAATGACAAAATAATTTATTCTGATATATTTCCGGGAGTTCAAATAAAGCGCGGTGACGGTTCAATGAATTTATGGAGCCTGACAGATGGCTATAATAATTATCTTGCCACTTCTCCAAGTGGAACTGCAACGGGTTTTGGATGTACGTGGATGATTATTGACGATTTAATTAAATCAGCAGAAGAAGCGTACAACGAAACTATTCTTGAAAAACATTGGGATTGGTTTGTAAATACAATGCTATCCCGTCTTGAAGAGGGCGGAAAAATCCTTATAATCATGACGAGATGGGCAACCGGAGATTTAGCAGGCAGAGCGATAAAATATTTCAAGTCTGAAAATATAAAATGCAAAGTTATAACTATGAAAGCGCTACAGGATGACGGTTCTATGATTTGCGAAGAAATATTATCGCGCAAAAGCTATGATATGAAAGTCAAGGCTATGGGAGCCGATATTGCGTCAGCAAATTATCAGCAAATACCCATTGACCAAAAAGGACGTTTGTACACACATTTCAAAACTTATGAGTACATACCGTCTGACGGAAGTGGCAATTCGTTGTTTACAGAGATTAGGTCGTATTGTGATACAGCTGACGAAGGAAGCGATTATCTGTGTAATATAATATACGGAGTTTATAACAGCGAAGCGTATATACTTGATGTATACTACACCAAAGACAGCATGGAAATAACGGAAAAAGAAACAGCTAAACGGCTTGTTGAGTTTGACGTGAATAAAGCTACTATTGAGAGCAATAACGGCGGTCGCGGCTTTGCTAGAAGTGTAAAACGTATTATGGAAAGCGAGTTATTCACGAATCATACGATAGTAAAATGGTATCATCAGAGTAAAAACAAAAAGGCGCGTATATTATCAAATAGTACATGGGTAATGGAACATATATATTATCCCGTAAATTGGCGTGATAGGTGGCCCGAATATTATGAGGCTATGATGAGTTATCAAAAAGAAGGTAAAAATAAGCATGATGATGCACCGGATGCGACAACAGGAGTTGCAGAGCGTACAAGACAAAGAAAATCTGGAATATCAGTATTGAGGTGATATAATTGGATATTGATGTAGTTAAGAAATTAATTAAAAAGTACGAGCCGGGTCATAAGGATTTCATAATGATGGCCGAGCAAAGCGAAAGATATTATAACAGGGAAAACGATATAAAATTTAAGGATAGAGAAAGAAAAAATGAGTGTCAGGATAGGCCACTGCGAAATGCGGATAATAGGATAGCAAGCAATTTTCATCGTCTGCTGATTGACCAAAAATCCTCGTACATGTTTACAGCACAACCCCTATTTGACGTTTCGGACGATTACGCAAATACAGTTATTTATAATACACTTGGGAATAAATTTGAAAAGGTGTGTATTAAACTGTGTAATATGGCCTCAAATAGTGGAGTTGCGTGGATATATTATTGGAGCGATACCGAGGGCTTTAAATATACAATTGTGGATTCAAAACAGGTTATACCTATATGGGACACAACGGTTGAAGATAAATTGAAAGCTGTGCTTAGAGTATATAAAGAACTTGAAGATGATGGTAAAACATATGAGGTGTATGAATATTATACGGATGATATGATATATTCATATAGAGCTGAACATGGAGACATAGACACATTAAAAGAATATGAGTGCTATAATTGTTATAATGTTGATATTCAGCAATCGGCTTTTGTGGCGAGTGTGCCTAATCCATTTGGGCGAATTCCGTTTATTCCATTTTTTAATAACAGTGAGCATACTAGAGATTTAGATTTAAATAAGGACCAAATAGATACATATGATAAAGTTTATAGTGGATTTTTGAACGACCTTGAGGATATACAAGAGGTCATTTTTGTTTTGTCGGGGTATGAAGGGGAATCTTTAGAAAAATTTCTCTCGGAACTTAAAATGTTTAAGACTATAAAAGTGGACGCAGCTGAAGAAGACGGACAAGCCAAAGGCGATTTACAGACGCTTACAATAGATATACCTGTCGAAGCCCGTAAGATAATGCTTGAGATGACTAGAAAATCAATTTTTGAGCAGGGCATGGGGATTGACCCCGACCCACAGAATTTTGGTAATAGTTCAGGTATTGCCCTTGGATATTTGTATTCATTGCTTGAGCTTAAAGCAGGAGCAACCGAGGCAGAGTTCAAAATGGGATTTTCGGAATTAATTAATGCAATATGTAATTATTATGGGCTGGCGGTAGATAAAATTATCCAAACGTGGACGAGAACTAAAGTAAGGACAGACAGCGAACTTTGTGAAATTGCTAAAAATTCGGTTGGGTTAATCTCGAAACGAACAATTGCTGAAAATCATCCATGGGTTAAAAATATAGAACGTGAACTGCAGCGCATTAAGGAAGAGGAACTTGAAGAGGTAAACAAAGATGAAGCTGATATGTTTACAAGGGTGAAAACCGATGAAACAGAATAGTGAATATTGGAGAAAACGTCTTGAACTTTTGGAGCAGGCAGAACACAAAAAGGCAACTCAGTATTTTTATGATTTAGAAAAAATATATAAACAGGCCTCCTACAATTGTGAGACTGAAATATCAAAATGGTATCAGCGAATAGCGGTAAATAACCAAATATCATATCAAGAAGCTAAAAAATTGCTAAACAGGGATGAACTGGATGAGTTTAAGTGGAGTATTGAAGATTACATAAAGCACGGTGAAGAAAACAAAATATCAAACCAATGGAGCAAACAACTTGAAAATGCAAGCGCCAAAGTACATATAAGCCGGCTCGAAGCCATGAAAGTGCAGATGCAGCATCAGGTAGAATGCGTTTCCGGTAGGGAAGTTGACGGATTGTCAAGACTGATAGAGAGTACGTATACAGACAGCTATTATCGTTCAATGTATGAATTTCAAAAATTTGGTGTTGTTGGAAGTTCATTTTCCATTTTGGACGAAAAAACAATAGCAAAGATTATAAGCAAACCGTGGACTGCTGATAATAAGACATTTTCAGAGCGGATATGGGGAAAGCACAGACCGGAATTGATTTCAAAACTTCAAAATGACTTGGCCTACGCTTTTATTCGCGGGGACAATCCTAATGAGTTAGTTGCTAAAATAAGAAAAGAATTTGATGTCACAAAGAGACAGGCTGAGAATTTAGCCTTAACGGAGAGTGCATTTTTTCGAGAAGCGGGGACAAAGCAAGCATATAATGAATTAGGGGTGAACAGATATGAGATAAATGGAACTCTTGACAATGTAACGTGCGGTGTGTGTCAAGACATGGATGGGAGAGTGTTTGAAACATCTGACATGGTGGTCGGGATGAATTCACCGCCATTTCATTGCCGTTGCCGGTGTACATCTGTGCCTTATTTTGATGACGAATTTACACAAGATGAGACACGAGCAGCGAGAGATGAAAACGGTAAATATTATACTGTTCCGGCCGACATGAAGTATCCCGAGTGGAAATCTAAATATGTTGACGAAAGGTTTACAAAAGGTATTAAAGATGATATAATAAAAGCTAACAAAGAGGTCATTTATAATTTAGAAAAACTCAAGAAGTCGGGGATGGCAAAAGAAGATTATAATGAGTATCTAGATATTATAAATAATCACGAAAATCAAGATATTACAAAGCTATACTCAAAATACGGCGATGGTGTAGATGGAATAAAGTTGCAACCAAGCCGTGTGTCGCAATATGACCCAACCGCTAATTCTATAAGCTTTAAGTATTCTGAAAACAATGGCAACAAATACAGCACTCTTGCTCACGAATATGGGCATTATTTTGACAAGAGCCTGGTTGTTGACAAATTGAGTTTTAATGAAATGGAAAACTTGCGTGAAATCACTGGGTTTAAAAATTATTTCACTAATATTGCAAGTCAAAGCGACGAGTTTTTAACGGCTGTTAGAAAAGACAAGGAACATATTCGTTCGATTATTAATAGCGATGTTCGAAATGATTTGAAATATCACGATTCAAGTCACGGCGTCCAGGATGCGATAGATGGACTTTTCCCAAGGTCTAGAATAAACTGGGGTCATGGCGAGACATATTACAACAGACGATATGCAGCTATCGAAAGCTATGACAAAATGGTTAGGGGCACCAAGAGGAAACAACTTAAACAGTTATACGCAAACATGGGATTTGACGTGAGTAATCAAAATAAAGTCAAAGCGATATGCAGACAGTATGAGGCAGCATCAGAGATGTGGGCTAACATTATGAGCGCCGAGGTTTGTGGTGGAGAGACCTTAGAATATATAAAGATGTACCTGCCAAATAGTTATAAGGCTATGTTAGAAATTTTGAAAGAGGTGGAATAGATGGGCGTACAAGAAGAGTTTGGAGTTTTGCTAGACAAATACTATGATGCTTTCGGTGATATATACCCGCTGGCGGTGTTGTCAACGGATAATATAGAGAAAATCATCAAACACTGTCTTAAAGAAAATAAAGACGTTTATGAACTGGGCTATTTGACCCTTGATGACGATGTAATGTATTAGAAAATTAACACGAGCGTCCTTTATAGGGCGCTTTTATTATGCCTGAAAGGAGTGATTAAAATGAAATGTCCGCACAAGTGCAATAGAAAAGAATATACAGAGCAACGCTATGAATATAACGAAGATGGACAGCTTGAAAGAGATGTTTTTACAACAGTGTCTACAGAGACATTATGCGAATGTGAAACAGACTGCGCCGCATATAAAGATGGTGTTTGTCAATTTACAATCATGAATTTGCAAAAATAATTAATTAACGTCTGTAATATCGCAGGCGTTATTTTTATATACAAAATTTGTCCGCAATGACGTAAAACTACGAGCGCAGGTCAAAGCAACTGACGTAAATCAGCGTAGCGAGAAAGGAATCATATGAAAAGGGAATATCTAAAAAGCTTGGAGTTGTCTGAAGAAATAATTGACAAAATTATGGATGAAAACGGCAAGGATGTTGAAGCTATAAAAAACAAGTATGCCGATTATGACAATATTAAGGTTCAGCTTAAAGAAGCCAACAAACAGATTGAAAACTTTAAAAGTATGGATATTGATAAAATCAAACAAGCTGCTGATGATTGGAAAAGTAAGTTTGATGAATCTGAACAGGAACACAAAAAACAGATAGAAAAGTTTATAAAAGAAACTGCAATTAAAACTGCAATAGCCGATAAAGCCCAGGACATTGATATTGTTGCAAAGTTGTTTGATATGGATAAGATAACAGTTGATGAAGACGGCAAGGTGTCAGGAGTGGATGAACAGCTGACAGCTATGCAGGAAAGTAAAAAGTTTCTCTTTAAAACTAATGAAGTTCAGGTTGATTATACCCCTAGAAGCGGAAAAACAAAGTCAATTAATCCATTTGCAAAAGACACATTCAATTTGACAGAACAGGGCCAATTGCTTAAAGATGACCCGGAAAAAGCCAAGGCTTTAGCGGCTGAGGCGGGAACAAAAATTTAAAATTGAAAGGATGATTTATTATGCCAGGAACAACATTAACAGATATAATAGTGCCGGAGCTGTTTAATCCATATGTTATTGAAAAAACAATGGAGCTTTCGGAACTGGTGCAAAGCGGAATAATAAAGAACAATACGGAGTATAACACACTTGCGTCACAGGCGGCACCAATGGTGCAAATGCCTTTTTACGAGGACTTAAACGGAGAATCAGAACAAATTATTGAAGGCGAAGATTTAACAGATGAAAAAATTACATCAAATAAAGATATATCGGTGATACTGAGACGAGCGAAGATGTGGAGCGCAACCGACCTGTCAGCTGCGATGTCGGGGTCAGACCCGATGGCGGCAATAGGAGCACTCGTTGCAGGATTTTGGTCACGAGATATGCAAAAAGAGCTTATTGCAGTATTAAAGGGCATATTCGGTACCACAACGGCAACGACAGGAGAGAATGCTACAGCCGCAGAGACAAGACTGTCAAGTAATATTTTGGATATTTCAGGAGGGTCAGGAGCGGCTGCAAAGTGGTCGGGCGCAGCGTTTATTGACGCCCAGCAGTTGTTAGGAGATGCTAAGTCTCAGCTCACAGCGATAGCAATGCACAGCGCTGTTGAATCAGCTCTCAGAAAACAAGATTTAATCGAAACACAAAGACCGTCTGACGCGTCACCATTTAATACATATATGGGTAAGAGAATTATTATAGATGATGGCTGTCCGTATACAGGCAGCGGCGCAAATATGGTATTCTCGACATATTTGTTTGGCGATGGCGCTATAGCGCTGGGCAATGGAAGTCCGGTGGGTTTTGTTTCAACGGAGACGGATAGAGCAAAGCGTAAAGGTTCAGGTGTTGATTATCTTATTAACCGTAAGACATATATATTACATCCTCGTGGAATCTCGTGGACTAATGCCGATGTTGCCAAAACTGAGGGACCGTCAAGAGCAGAAGTAGCAAAAGCTGAGAACTGGAAACCGGTTTTCGAAGCTAAGAAAATTAGAATAGTGGAGTTTAAACATAAGATTTAGGAGAGGTTGATATGGATATTTATACGAGCGCGGCAGAAATGCTAAACTGTTTTGGTGTTTCGGAAATTAATACGGGACTACTGGAACAAGCTGTTGAATTGGTAACATCTAAGATACTTAATATATGTCACACAAAGCGTATACCGGAGGATGCAGAAAGTGTAGCTGTAAATATAATTTGCGGTGAATATTTGAAGAACGCGAAAGCGTTCAATTTGTTAGGTGATAACTTTAGTTTTGAATCGGCTGTAAAAAGTATAAATGTAGGCGACACGGCTGTAACATTTGCATTAAATGAGAGTAGCACGCCGGAACAAAAGTTTGATGAAACAGTAAAGCAGATGTGTAAAATTGACAAAGCTTATTTTAGAAAGTATAGGTGTTTAGTATGGTAGCGGATATGGTTAGAGCGGCAATAGAAAAGACTTACACAGGCCGCATGACATTGTATGAGAGTGTTAATAAACAAAATGAAGATACTAAAATCACTGAACAAATAAAAGAAGCCGTTGCTGAAAACCTGCCGTGCCGTATATCATATAAAACTATATCAACTGTATCGGAACAAGACGGCGCATATAAGGCGGTACAAGAGATAAAACTATTTTGTTCGCCGGACGTTAATGTGACGGAAGGAACAACACTTGTTATAACTCAGAACGGCGCAACAAATACATATGAAAAAAGCGGAAAACCAGCAGTATACGGCAGCCATCAGGAAATTATATTGTCTCTTGTAGAGGAGTGGGTATAATGATACGCTGTAATTTTAATGATTTAAAAGTGTTTAGGGATAATCTAGATAAATTAACAAATGCAGAATATGACAGATTAGCAAAAGAATGTTGTAATGAAATTGCCGCACGACTGTTACGAATGACACAAAAAAATACACCTGTAGCTACTGGCACATTAAAACGTGCTTGGAATATAGAGCCGGCAGAGAAGAAAGGTAATGTGTGGGTATCTGTTATATACAATACAGCTGATTATGCAATCTATGTTGAATATGGGCACAGGACAACCAATCATAAAGGCTGGGTAACCGGGCGTTTTATGCTGACAAATGCTGAAAAAGAAATAGAAAGGATTGTCCCACAATTGCTAGAAAAACGGTTATTGCAGAAACTAGGTGAAGTATTTGACTAATGAAACAATTGCAGGAATATCAAATAAGTTGTATAGCTTGTTTGGAGAAAATTATAAAATATATACTAAGGAAATAAAACAGGACTTGAAAAAGCCCTGTTTTTATATTGTCAATTTATCTGTCAGAAACAGGGTTTCACTAGGTTTGAGATATAATCACGAACAGTCATTTGATATTCATTTCTTTCCTGGAAAATCAGGCAGTCAGTCTGAGATGTCAGAGATTGCGGATAAATTGATGACAAACCTTACATTTATTCAAGTACAGGATAAAAGTTATTTGTATGGGTCTAATATCAACTCCCAGATTGTTGAGGATGTGTTGCATGTTTTTGTCAATTATGACGTGCCGATGAAAATTGTTAAGACCGATAATGAGTATATGAATAATTTAGAAATTAATGGAGGTATGAAATATGGCAATTAAAAAGCCGGATGAAATGGAAGTAAAAGACAAATATAATAAATCCGTTATTTTGCAGTCTGCAAAATACAAAAATAGACGTGATTTGCTTGATGTCTTATTAGATGAGAAGAAATACTATACAATTTCGGAAGTTGAAAATGCAATAAAAAAATATATGAACGGAGGTAGAAAATAATGTTAGGTGGAGGTACTTTCACGACTATGAACAAAGTTCTGCCAGGTTCATATATCAACGTAATATCAACTGGCAATGCGACGGCGGCTTTGTCTGATAGAGGTTATGTAGCCGTACCAATGGAGCTTGATTATTCTCCTGAAGGAGTTTTTGAAGTAACAGCTGCGGATTTTCAGAAGAATTCTGTAAAGTTGTTCGGCTACGAGTACAACTCAGAAAAAATGAAAAATATACGAGAGATATTTTGCAAGGCAAACACTGTGTATTTTTATAATATCTGCGAAGGCGGCAAAAAAGCAACAAATACATATGCTACAGCTAAATATCCGGGCGAAGCTGGAAATCAATATAAAATAAAAATTGAAGAATCGGTAGATGATGAAAACCGTCTTAATGTTTTGACAATTTATAACAGTACGGTTGTTGATGTTCAGCAAATAGAAAAAATTACATCAGCAAGCACAGAAAACAACGGACTTGTTGATAATGATTATGTTGATTTTAAAAAGAATGTTGTACCAACCGTAACATCTGGGAGTTCTTTATCCGGTGGTACTAAGGGAACCTCGTCAGGAGCCACAATACAAAAGGCTTTGGATTCGTTAGAATCTTATTCGTTTAATATTCTTATTTGCACATTGACACAGACAACAGATAAGAGATTGTATGTAAACTATGTGAAGCGATTAAGAGACGAAAACGGTATTAAATTTCAGGTTGTTATACATGACCCAGAAAATGAAATTCCGGCAGATTATGAGGGCTGTATTAGAGTGCCTAACAAGGTCGCTGACGGTTCTGAATCTGCGCATGAATTAGTTTACTGGACAGGCGGAGCAGAAGCGGCGTGCCGTGTAAATGGCTCTTTAACAAATGTTGAATATGACGGGGAATATACCGTTGACACTAATTATACACAAACGGAGTTATCTAACTTTATTCAGTCGGGGTTTTTGGCGTTCCATAGAGTTGGAAACGAAACCCGTGTGCTTGATGATGTTAACAGTCTTGTAACTGTAACCGATGGTAAGTCGGAAGATTTTAAACGCAACCAAACTATACGGGTAACAGACCAAATATCTAATGACATAGCTGTTCTTTTTAACACAAGATATCTGGGAATATCACCGAATGATAATATGGGCAGAGCCTCACTAAAAAATGACATTGTGAAAATACACGAGGATTTGAGAAATATAAGAGCAATTGAAAACTTTGCATCTTCTGATGTTACAGTCGAGGCAGGAGATAAAAAAGGCTCTGTAATCGTTACTGATACAATTACAACAATTGAAGCTATGAGACAGCTATATATGACTGTTTACGTTTCGTAAGGAGGGAAAATAAATGGATGAAAAAGACTATAACATAGCAAATAATGTGGTGATGAAAGCTAAGGACAGTTTGCAAGCTAACTTAGGAAAATGCACCATAACTAATGGCACTAAGCGTTATAACTTTATGCAAGCAATTAACCTTGAAGCCAACTTTGAAAAAACAAAAGAAGAAATTCCGATACTCGGTAAAACAGGTAAAGGAAATAAATCTACAGGCTGGAAAGGAACAGGGTCAGCAACATTTCATTATAACACTTCAATATTTAGGGAAATGATGGCTGATTATAAGAATACCGGAAAAGATGTCTATTTTGACATTACAATTGAAAACGGTGACCCAACGTCAGACGCTGGGTATCAAATAGTAACACTTAAAGACTGTAATATAGACGGTGGTATTCTAGCAAAATTTGACGCTGACGGCGGGTATCTTGATGAGGATATGGACTTCACATTTGAGGACTTTGAGATTACTCATTCTTTTACTGCTTTGACAGGATTTTTAATAAACAATAATAGCAACAACAATAACAACAATAATAGAAACAACTAATAATAGGAGGTAAAAAGATGGGAACATTAAAAGGGTTTTTGAATCCTAAGAAGGTTGAAAATATAAAATTCGTGGTGAGCAACAGATTCGTTGATGATGACGGTAATCCGTTAGAATGGGAACTTAGAGCACTTTCGGCAAAAGAAAGCGAATTGCTGCAAACCGATTGTATGATAAAAAAAGCTTCCAGCAGAAGAGGGGTGTCAAGTCTTGATTTAGATGCTGCTTTATACACAAAGAAGATGATGGCAAAATGTGTTGTTAAGCCGGATTTGAACGAGATTGACATACAGGACGCTTACGGCGTTTCTTGTGCGGAAGATGTTTTGGGAAACATGTTGACAAGCGGAGAGTACACAGCCCTTTCTAACAAATTATTAGATGTAAACGGTTTTAATGAAATATTTGAAGATGAGGTAAAAGAAGCAAAAAACTAATAAAAGGTGGAGACGCAGACAGTAACTATGCTTATTACTGTCTGCATGAACTCCACCTTTTACCTAGAGAATATTTAAATTTGTCCCGAAAAGAACAGGCTTTCATTGCGGCGTGTATTGAGATAAATCAGGAGGAGATAAAAAAGATTAATAAAAAGAACAGTAAAAAGAAATAGGGGGTGGTTATTATAGGAAAAACAATGAAAACAGCAATAGAAATACAGGATAAAGTTACCGCACCTATTAAATCAATGTATAATGCTATGAATCTTCTTATTTCCGGATTTGAGAGAATGCAGAATATGCCTGGAAATCTTGTAGATACAAAGTCAATTGCCGCTGCACGTTCTGAATTAACAAATGTAAAAACGGTATTGAGCGGAGCAGAAAAGGGCGCTAAAAAGTTGAACACAGCGTCAACATCTGCCGGAAATGCTGTTAAGACTATTGGTCAATCATCAGCTAACATATCCAGAGTTTCAAGCTCTATGAATTCAGCTGTAAACTCAACCAAAAGATTTTCTACAGCCACAACTCAATCTATTCAAGGATTAAGAGGTCTTGTGACAAGCCTATCGAACGTAAAAAATAAAATTGTAAGCGCAACAACTACTGGTATATCTAAATTTAAACAACTTGCAACATCAATGAAAGAAAGTTCCTCTTCTGGTAATGGTATGGTTGGTGTGTTAGGAAAAGTAGCGGCGGCTGTAGGCTCTGTTATGGGAGTAAAACAAATTATCAACTTATCTGATACCATGTCTCAAACAAAGGCTCGGCTTGATTTAATGAATGATGGACTTCAAAGCACTAAAGAATTGCAAGATAGAATTTTTGATTCTGCCCAAAAGTCCAGAGGTTCATATCAAGATACGGCTGACCTAGTATCCAAACTCGGACTAAATGCAAAAGACGCATTTGAAAACACTGCACAAATCGTTGATTTTGCTGAACAAGTGAATAAACAATTCGTTATATCCGGTGCGAGTGCGGAGGAAACAAAAAATGCAACATTGCAATTAACACAGGCACTATCATCTGGGGTTCTTAGGGGAGATGAACTACGCAGTATATTTGAACAAGCGCCTACATTGATTCAAAGTATAGCGAATTATATGGGTGTGCCAATAGGGCGCATCAGAGATATGGCAGCAGAAGGACAAATAACAGCTGAAACGGTAAAAAATGCACTATTAGGGTGTGCTGATGAAACAAACGCTAAATTTGCTAGTATGCCATTAACATTTAGTCAGTTGTGGACAAATTTTAAAAATAGAGCTATGCAAGCGTTTCAGCCAGTTCTTGAAAAAATAAACGAGCTTGCAAATAACGGAAAGCTGGAAGAATACATAGGTAAAATAGCTGAAGCAATGGTGACGGTCAGTGATGTAATTATGAACGTCATAACATGGGTATTAGACCATCAAGATATAGTTAAGGCGGCTTTTATTGGGCTTTCTGTTGCTATTGGTGCAATGACTGTAGCTATGTGGGCTTTTAATATTGCTTCATATGCCAATCCGGTAATCTGGATTGTTTTGGCTATCATAGCAGTTGTAGCCTTATTAGTGGCTGGGATAGTTTTAGTCGTCGAACATTGGAACGAAATAAAAGATGCGGCAAGTGCTTGCTGGGAAGGTGTTAAAAGTGCTTGGGGGAATGTTACAGATTTCTTCAAAGGAATATGGAATAGTATTGTTTCCAGCGTAACAGGTCTGTGGAATAATATTGTTTCGATATTTACAACGATAAAAAATTTTTTTGTCGGCATTTGGAACAGTATGTATACTGTTGTTTCTACATTTTGGGGTGCTATATGGAATACTATTTCTCCAATAGTTATGGCTATATGGAATTTAATCAGTACGATATTCACTATAATATGGACAATAATTTCAACCATAATGCAGGGAATATTTCACGTAATAAGTAATGTGTGGAACGTAATATATAACGCCGTTTCAGGGGTGCTAATCTCTATATGGAACATTATAACAAGCATATGGAACAGTATATACAGTGCCGTCTCAGGCGTATTGTCCTCAATATGGGATGCAGTGTCGAGCATATGGAACAGTATATATAATGCAATTTCGGGCGTATTAAGCAGTATATTCAGCACTGTTTCTAGTATCTGGAACAGCATATTCTCAGCTGTAAGAAATAAGGTTGTTGAAATATATAACAATGTCAAAGACAAGTTTACGGAAATACTTAATTATCTTAGTGGTTTGAAAGATAAATTTTTACAAAAAGGACATGAAATGATAGACGGTCTTATAATGGGTATTGCGGATAAAATAAACGGTGTTACAAGTAAGATTAAGGAGTTGGGAGAAAAAGCGGTTGGGGCTATAAAACAATTCTTTAACATAAATTCACCGTCAAAGGTAATGCGTGAACTCGGTAACTTTACATTTGAGGGATTTAATCTTGGACTTGCAGACCAAATAAACGCTATCAAAAACACATCACTTAATATGGGTGCAGTGGTTACGGCTAATTCAATGCCTGACCTTAAAGCAAATCTGGACTATTCAGGAAAAAAAGATTTCAGCGCAATGCGTGAGACTATAGCTAGTAATACTACTAACAGTACATATATTCACGCTCCTGTTACTGTAACCCAAAAGAATGATATTGTTGTTCAAAATGGCGAGAGCACTGATAATCTTATTAAGAAATTATCAAGAGGAATGGAAGAAAACGCAGAAATTGTGTGGAAAGGGGTATTAGCATAATGGCTTATTCTTTTTTTGTGGCAGGAACAAAATTACCAGTGCCGCCGTCATCCTTTACAACTAAAATCGTAAATAAAAATGAGACGTATGAACTAGTTGATGACGGAGAAATAAATATTATTAAAAAAGCGGGATTGAAAGAGTTTTCATTTGAGGTTGAATTACCGTGTACAGAACGTCCATACGCTAATTATGAAGATGGTTTTCTTCCGCCTTTACATTATTTAGAATTATTTGCATATTTAAAAAGCGAATTATTACCGTTCCAACTTGATATTTATAGAGAACTCCCTAGCGGTGAAGATACATATTACACGAACGAAACTGTGACACTCGAAGATTATACAGTTACCGAGGAAGCGACTAACGGTCAAGACGTAAAAGTCGAATTGAATTTTAAAAAATATAGACAGTATTCAACCGCTACCGTTATGCAAGATGAAGACGGATTGCATTATACTATTGTCCGGGGTACAGATAAGCGAATAAACAGGGTTGTAGATGTGAAAGACGGTGACACTTTAGCCACTATAGCTATGAGAGAATTTGGACGGGCAGACCAAAATTTGATTGATTATCTATACGCTATAAATAAAGAAAACATAGATGCTGAATGTGCAAAAAGGGGAGTATCTCCACCACAGATATTCCCCGGTATGTCTATACGACTTACTGACGACAGTTTCGGGAATATCGATGAATACAACGCCAATAACAATGTTGGCGATAATAAGTTACAGGTTGAAGACGTAAACAAGATAACTGAGGAGGGATTAACAGTGACACAATACGAAAGTATAATGCAGACTGTTATGGGACATCAAAACAGATTAAACGCTATGAGCAGTTATATGATATATAACTATGTTGATAAGAATATGCCGAAAGAATTTCGGCCAATAGTAAGATTTTTAAATTATAAGGGTTGGTTAAAAGGAGATGACAGCGGTGAACTCGGTTTAACTGATGATATGCTTAGAATTTTAGCGGCTCTTGCCCGTTCCGGTGCTTTTGGTAATGATTGTCCTACACCCGAAGATGAAAAAGGCTGGGGGGATTAATATGAGTGTTTGCAGAGTGTACATTGACCCTCTGAGAGATTACAGCGGCAATAATGCAGGAGCTTCATATTTTGGAGTGCGTGAACAAGACATGAACTGGTTTGTGGCAAAAAGAGTTTCTGAAACACTTGATAATTACACATTTATGAACTCACAGAAATATTCATCTTTTGAAACTCATTTAAGCCGGGAAACAAAAGAAACTACGAAAAGTGAAGATATGTGGGAGAGCTTGCGTATACGTCTGAATGAGAGTGAAAAGCTATGGGACGATGGAGGAGAGCAGACACCTTATTACATTTATTTGGGGATAGGCTCTGAACCGTCCGGGAATAAAGAGACCAGTACAGAAAGAGGTATAAGCTGTCACTATGAAAAGAGAAATGCACCGGGTATTGATAACGATACGTGGAACGCATGGAGCTATAGTTTAGCTGATACTATACTTAATACAGTTGTGAAAAATACTGATATGCCTGAATATAAAATACCTATAACGCTGACAAGGTATCTGCCAATAAATGAAAATGAAAAAATAATGTGCGGTGTTACGGCTCACGTAGGACGAATAAATAATGCAAATGACGCTAGATTATTATACAACGAAGAGACAAGGAATGCTATAGCTGACAATATAGCGGAGGCTATAGCATATTGGGTAGACCAGGATTACACAAGCGGGAACGTGCCTGATAAATATAAGACACCATATACAGCCATAGATAACGCCAAAGACAGGGCAAAGGCAGTTCTTGCCGAAATACAGAAGAACGAGGAATTATTGTCTGAAATAGAAAGCCGAATGGTATACAATTACATAGATAAAAATTTCCCGTCTTATGCTATAGGAACCATTGAATATTTAATTGACAATGGATTTTTAATTTTAAAAGGAGACGATAGCGGAGAACTTGGGTTGACTGATGACATGATACGTCAAATTTGTATTTTTGCCCGAGCTGGTATTTTCGGAAAAGATTGTCCTACACCTGAAAACTATATCCCGTTATGATAAATGTAATTGACAATATTTTCCTCATATGATATATTAATTACAATATATTATATGGGAGGTAATTTTTTGAAAAAATTTGTTTGCGGATTATTGGTTGGAGTAATTATAAGTGGCTTAGTTGGAGTGTATGCGGTAAATCAAATATACGATAATCCATATTCGATATATGTTAACGGAGAGCAAAAACAGATACAGGGTTATAATATTGACGGTTATAGCTATTTTAAATTAAGAGATATAGCGCAGGCAACGAATAAGTTCAATGTTGATTTTCAAAATGATAATGTAATTATTGATACGTCAAAAGGGTATTCAGAGGAGAATAAGCAACCGGAACAATTAAAAATAGATGAAAAGAAAATATATTGTGATTATT
>ERZ779658.904-NODE-904-length-25998-cov-3.487916_pt1 | contig 25998 bp, 13 predicted proteins | sample MGYA00511485_ERZ779658 | MGnify/ENA primary metagenome ERZ779658 (study PRJEB29588, sample SAMEA2162182) | human gut metagenome | biome: human gut; feature: human-associated habitat; material: faeces | place: Denmark | collected 2008/2010 ... | reverse complement strand
TGCATCTGGTTCCCGCTGACCTTCCTTGGGTTTGGCGTATTGGGTGCTCTTTTCCCATTCCATACATGGAGTCCCGACGGTCATGCTTCCGCACCGACTGCCGTATCCATGCTTCATGCCGGAGTACTAATGAAACTGGGAGGTTACGGATGTTTCCGTATTGCCATGTATCTGATGCCGGAAGCAGCTAATGAACTTTCATGGATCTTCCTGATACTGACAGGTATCTCTGTTGTCTACGGAGCTTTCTCCGCTTGCGTACAGACAGACTTGAAATACATCAATGCTTACTCTTCCGTATCTCACTGCGGACTGGTACTTTTTGCCATTCTGATGCTGAATCAGACAGCCGCAACAGGAGCCATTCTTCAGATGCTTTCCCACGGATTGATGACAGCCTTGTTCTTCGCCCTGATCGGTATGATCTACGGACGTACGCATACCCGCGATGTCCGCGAACTTGCAGGGTTAATGAAAGTGATGCCGTTCCTCAGCGTTTGTTATGTGATTGCCGGTCTTGCCAATCTCGGTTTGCCGGGCTTAAGTGGATTCATTGCTGAAATGACCATCTTCGTCGGATCTTTCCAGAACAACGATGTATTCCACCGTACACTGACCATCATCGCTTGTTCATCCATTGTTATTACGGCAGTTTATATCCTGCGTCTGGTAGGCAAGATTCTGTACGGCACCTGCACTAACAAACATCATCTCGCATTGACAGATGCGACCTGGGATGAACGCGTAGCTGTTATTTGCCTCATCGTTTGTGTAGCCGGATTGGGTATGGCTCCTTTCTGGGTAAGCCACATGATTGGTGAAAGTGTACTCCCTGTGGTCTCACAACTCATCCCATAACCTTTAATTTTTAATCTTTAATTCTTAATTTATAAAGATGGATTATTCACAATTTCTACATATGCGGGAAGAGCTGTCGCTCATAGCAGTTTTACTACTGCTATTCCTTGCCGATCTCTTCATGAGCCCGGACGCACACAAGCAAAAAGGAACGACACCTGTCTTAAACACCATGCTGCCTGTTATCCTGATGGCAATCCATACAGCGATCAATCTGGTTCCCGGGACAACTGCCGATATTTTTGGCGGCATGTATCACTATGTGCCCATGCATACGGTTGTCAAATCAATACTGAATATAGGTACACTGATCGTTTTCCTGATGGCACACGAATGGATGAAACGCGATGATACTTCATTCAAACAAGGCGAGTTCTATGTACTTATACTCTCTACCTTGTTCGGTATGTATCTTATGATTTCCGCAGGACACTTCCTGATGTTCTTTATCGGACTGGAAACAGCCTCCATCCCTATGGCAGCATTAATTGCTTTCGACAAGTATCGTCACAACTCTGCTGAAGCCGGTGCCAAGTACATCCTTACCGCCCTCTTCTCCAGTGCACTGTTGCTCTTTGGTCTTTCTATGATTTACGGTTCCGCAGGAACACTCTATTTCGAAGACCTTCCTGCACATATCGACGGAAATCCGTTGCAAATCATGGCATTTGTATTCTTCTTTACCGGTATGGCGTTTAAACTTTCTCTGGTCCCGTTCCATTTATGGACGGCAGACGTTTACGAAGGCGCACCAAGTGCAGTTACTGCCTACCTGAGTGTCATTTCTAAAGGTTCGGCAGCATTTGTGCTGATGGCTATCCTGATCAAAGTATTCGCACCGATGATACATGACTGGCAGGAAGTGCTTTACTGGGTGACTATCGCCTCTATCACCATTGCCAACATATTCGCTATCCGTCAGCAGAACTTAAAACGACTGATGGCGTTCTCCAGTATTTCACAGGCAGGATATATCATGCTGGGTATCATCGGAGGAACAGCACAGGGAATGACTGCTTTGGTATATTACGTACTTGTATATGCTGCTGCCAATCTCGGCGTATTCGCTGTGATTACCATCGTAGCGTTACGTAGTCAGAAGTTTACACTCGAAGATTATGCAGGACTTTATAAGACGAACCCGAAAATGGCTTTCCTAATGACTATTTCCCTGTTCTCGTTGGCAGGTATCCCGCCGTTTGCAGGATTCTTCTCAAAGTTCTTCATTTTTATGGCAGCTTTCGAGGCAGGTTTCCATCTGCTGGTATTCATAGCATTAGCCAACACTGTAATTTCATTATATTACTATCTGTTGATCGTAAAAGCAATGTATATCACGCCTTCCGATCATCCGATTCCAACTTTCCGCAGCGACCGCTGCACGAAGTGGGGACTGGCACTCTGCACACTGGGTATTATCGGACTGGGTATCGCAAGCATCGTATATCAGTCTATCGATAAACTATCATTCGGAATATAAGAAACCGACTCTCTATAAAAGTAACGGTCTTGATGAGGAAATCTCATCAAGACCGTTACTTTTATAGCATTCTTACTTATCTATTTTTCTGAAACCACCACGAAACAAGGAAGACGGAACCAAAAACGCGAACCTTTTCCCGGCTCGGATTCCACTCCTATTTGCCCACCCATTTGTTCCACAATACTTTGACAGATAGAGAGACCTAAACCGGTACCATGCACAAATGAATTCAGCTTCACAAAACGTTCAAAAATATGTGACTGGCCTTCTTTGTCAATGCCAACTCCCGTATCTTGCACATAAAACTCCAGTTCTCCTCCCTCCTGTTGATAACCTACACGAATACTGCCTTCCGAAGTAAACTTAATCGCATTATTTACAAAATTGGAAATCACCTGATGCAGACGATTGCGGTCACTGATAATTCTACATTCCGCAAGATGCGGATCAAATACCAGTTCCACATTCTCCTTCACCTTCATCTGCATGGAACGGACAATATCTTCACAAAGCATATTCACATCTACATCTCCACTAGTGAATTCAAATGTACCTGCCTCGATCTTCGATAAGTCCAGTATATCCGAAATCAGTTGTAAAAGCAAGTCATTGTTCTCCTTGACAATCTGGATATATTCCCGCCGTTCCTCGATACTTTCCGTATCAACCAGCAAGTCTGAGAAACCAACAATCGCATTCAGTGGCGTACGGATTTCATGACTCATATTGGCAAGGAAAGCACTTTTCAGTCGATCCATCATCTGCGCCTTATCACGTGCCAGAATCAATTCTGCCTCCGTCTCTTTCAGCTCTGTAATATCATAATTGATCCCTATGATCTCTATTTCATTTTTCTCAGGCAGATAGGTAGTAACCACCACATTCATTCGTATCCAGTTCCACTCATCTTTATTACCCGGACGTTTCACCCTCATTTCTCCCTGGAAGTGTTTCCGGTTCCCTGTTCTTACTTCTTTATAAAAGTCAAGGATAGACTGACGATCATCCGGGTGCATATTGCGATAAACTCCCACAATATCAGCTAACGGAACATCTTCGTCCTCTCCCAAATTCTTGTACCATTGTTTAATGGCGTATCCTTTCCGATTCAAAAGATTCAACTTCGCATATCCTACTTTCGCATAGTCTGATATCAGGAGGAAGAAATTCTCAAAATCATGGATACGATTCATGGCATCAATGCTTTCCGTATTATCAATACTAATCAGGATATACCCATTAAAGTTTCCTTCATTGTCATACAGTTTGCTAACTTTCGTATATATATCAATGGTACTGGAGCGATTAGGCTGGTAATATCCTTGTGCACGTTCAAAAGAATAGCTTAAACGGAAATCCACCAAGTCTTCATCCCGTACCCGGTCACGAATATCCTGCGGCACATTGGGATTATCAAAGAAATTGACTCCGATCACATCGCTCTTATCTGCCACAGCAAATATCTCCAGATCTTTATTGTTCAAGTCGATCAAATATCCATCTTTATCATAGATCTCCACCCCTGCCGGAATATTGGCAAAAATGCTTTTAAAGAGTTTCTCGCTACGGTCCAATGCCCGGTTCGCTTTTACAGCTTCCGTAGAATCCGTAAACAGACCGACTACTTCATCTTTCTCAGGCGAATAAAGAATCCAATGGCTATACAATCCTGTATTAGGAAAGTATTCATCTTTCTCCTTATATGAGTCACTTTCCAACACATCAACCAGGAAATCCAGTTTTGATGAAGGATCACGATATATCTCGGAGGCTAAAGCCCCCATATATTCTTGCAGCGGATTTCCAAAGAAACGGGTACTGATCTGGTTAGCATCCGTTATCCGGTAATCACAAGGCTGATTCTTTTCATCGCGAATGATAGACATACGTATATATCCCATCGGCATAAAGTGGAAAAGATTTTTCAGGAAAGACTGCTCCCGGGTTACACGGTCTTTGGCTTTACGCAATTCGATGCAAATACTAATGATATTTCCCAATGAAGAGAACCACTGAAAATCTTCATTACTCCATTCATGATAAGTATCTACCAGATCAATACCCATGTATCCCCACACATGATCGCCCGCCATCAGAGGAGTGACCATCAATGAGGTGATACCTTGAACGACAAGTATCTGATATTCATCCACCGCCTCTTCCGGCAACTGCTTCAATGAGTGCAGTACAATAGGTTTGCCGGATAAGATTTGCTGGCTCCACCACTTCGATTCATCAGTAGGTATACATTGCAGACTATCTTTCTCTGCCGAAACACCTTCGGAAACAACTTCATAGATACAACTATGATGAGTCTGTGTTTTATCATACTCAAAGATATAAACACGCCCCCTGCCATGATAAATATTCAGTATATCTTTTAGGATATCCGAGATACAAGATTCTATCTCATCATCCCGAAGAAAACGAAGCAGAGATTGCGAAATAAAACCTTGACGACGAAGCAGATCATTCACACGCCGCAAAGCGTTTCGCTGTTCCTCTTCTTTGGGAGCCTCCACCCGTTGAATCACTCCGAAAGACCGGTCTCCGCCATTGTCTCCCGTACCGGCTTCACGAAAAGCCAGGCGGGTATGCAACCAGACTTCACCATATTTTGAATGAATGGGAAAGGTTTGTTCGTAAAAGTCTTTATGAATAGATGAGTTTGCGCGAAACTCCTGAAAGATTTGATCACGATAATCCTCACGCACCATATTTATAAATTCTGCTGCTGAAATAGTATCACCTTCCAATCCTAACAGGTCGCAAAGAAAATCAGAACATAAGTAATATCCTGCCGATATATCTGCTTCCCACCATCCTACTTGGGCTAGAGAAGCCATTTTTCGGTATCGTTCGTTGTCTGTTTGCATATTTTATGTCTTGTACAGTAATGAAAGAACAAATATACGAAATAGTATCAGGCAAATCATATAAAACCTGAAATAATTGCTATTAAAAAGAAAGAGGTTAAATAAGAAAATATAAATGCGGCAAGGGAGGACATTACAGTCACCTGCAAAGCCTCCCTTGAACTCTATAAAAACGGATTTCGAATTTGTATATTAGAATGAAGATAAATTAGATCCTGTCCAGCCGAACAAAGAAGCATCCGCACCGGTATTGTTTTCAGATTCAACCAATGTGTTCAAGTCACCATTCAGCTTATTACCTCCTGTGATGCTCAGCGTATTAGTAATATTAATACTGGAATTGGCGTCACCCGCACCTTTACTGTCCTTCATATCGATCAAATCGATTGTTCCGCCTGTACCTTTCACTAATGCATTCTTGATAGTAGCTTTCGCACCGCGACGTACTTTAATCACATCTTGCATACGGTCTACGTTATCTGTGGTATTGGCAGCATTGTTTACGATCGTCATGTTTTCTACTATAAAGTCAGACTGACGCAAATGATCCGGATACAGACCATCCATATTACCGTCAGCTTCGATACCGCGCGGATCGGCTTCCGTACTTGTATAGTCTCTTTCCCAAACGCCATAACAGTTCTTCAATGTACCACAATAACCTTGTGTAAAGTCGAACATATCGTCGTCCGGATTAACAGCCAACAAGTTAGTTACGTTCACCGTACCACCAAAGAATTCGATTGCATCGTCAGCACTTTCCAACACATAGATATTTTCTATTTTTGTTCCGTTACCAACACCGTTCAAGGTCAGTCCGTTATGTTCGATATCCGCAGTAGAGCGGGCACCTGCATAGCAGATTTTCACGTAAGTCAATGAACCGGAGCAATCATTGTCTACATTACCGCCGTATTTATAGTCATTGTTGATTTCAGTCAATGCTGTATCACTCTTATCGGCCTTCGAACCGGAAATAGGAGCTTTACCATTGATGATTACTCCACCCCAATATCCGGACACCGGACTTGTTGTATTTGCCGTAAAGACGATTGGTTTATCCGCCGTACCATCGGCATAGAGTTTACCTCCCTGTGCAACCAACAGATAACTGCTGAAACCTTCACGTGCCTTGATGGTAGTTCCGGCAGGAATATTCAAACGACCTCCGTCGGCAATGATGACTGTTCCGTTCAGAATGTATTCTTTCGCATCCAATGTCTGTTCACCGGTCAGTGTTCCGGACAGAATATTTTCGCCTACCACGATAGAGCTACCTGTTCCTTCACCATTTCCACCGTTTCCATTTCCATTACCATCTCCGTCACTATCACTACTACATGCAGTGAATGTCAGTGCAGTTGCCATAGCGGCAAACGTCATCAAGTTTACAAACAATCTTTTCATTTTACTTTAATAATTAGTTAATAATCTTATTTCATGATCCGGTTTAAAATGTGCACGACACTCCCAGACTGATATTTATTCCTTTTTTGTAATCGCTAAGTACCACTTCTTCTCCACTTTCATTAGCCTTGCGACTCAACTTATACGATGGGTTCAGAAGGTTACGGGCTTTCAGTGTAAGTGAGATATACTTATTCAGTTTGGCCTGCGAGACGAAGTCAAGTGTCATGATTTCCTGTTCCATGATATCCTGATAGCCTTGCGTACCGATGGTATAAATTTTATCGCTGACATAGTTGAGCACCAATGTATTGATGAAACTATGATCTCCTTTTGTGTAGTTATGAGATAAGTCAAAATTAGCAATCCAGGGGGCGGCACCTTCCAGTTGCGACCCGGTGGTAACGGTTGCCAAAGGCATTTTCGCATTCGTATAGATATACGATCCGTTCAAACCGAAAGAGAGTTTATTCATTCCGTTTGCCGCACTGCTTACCGGGCGGACAAACAGGTTTTTGCGTACCTCCACTTCCGCTCCGGCTACCGTTGCCTTATCTGCTATGTTCTCATAAGAAAGATATCCTCCGGCACTTGCTACCTCAATGCGTGAGATCGGATTCTTGATGAGTTTATAAAAGGCTGTCAGAGAAATCAGTTCAGTCGGAGTAGGATTAAAGTCCCATTTCAAATCGACGTTATAGTTGTCCGAGGGCTTCAGGTTCGCATTACCCTGACTGTTAAAGTTCACTCCTACGTAACGATAAGGAGAAATTTCCTTAGGTTGCGGCAACGTATAAGTTTTACTTGCACCCAAACGTAAGGAGTGCTTCTCACTCAGATTGTATTTCAAATTCAAACTTGGAAGAAAAAAGTCCTTTTGAATCGTGTTGTTCCCTTCCGAACCACCTTTATTCACATTATAGTCTACCTGAATATCTACATTATCATATTTCATTCCTACATTTACAATCCACTGGGGAGTAAACTGGTAAGTAGCTTCCGCATAAGCGGAATGAATATTTTTCGTGACCGAATACTTATCGATGTTCTTCTGAACGGCAAACCATCCGGAAGAAAGATTCGTCTGATTATAATAGTCGTCGAGCGAAAAATTGTCGAGTGAAGGAATGGAAGAAGCGTGTCCCACAGTCAGATTGTATTCAGTCGCTTTAAAATTATCATCAACAAACCGGCCCGCATAGCCAAGACGTATTTGAGAGATTTCTTCTACATTATCTTTCAGACGATAAACAAGTCCTGCCTTTACATTGATGTCATCTTCATCCAAAGTGGAGAAGTACCGTTGTTGGGAGTTACCTCTAAGTAAGGTGTAGCCTTCTTCTGCCTTTGTTATATTGTTGATCCGGCGGTCGGGTTCGTTTCCTTTCACAATATTATAAGAAGCACCGGCATCCAGACTCAATGTTTTGGTCAGTCCCCAGTTAGTCATCAGCTGGTTAACGATCAGCAAGTTGTCATTCGTTTGCTGGCGACGGGTAAATCCTTGATTATCATAATCATCACTAAAGATCGAGTTTTTACCGGTATAGTCACCCACAGATTGCACATTGGCATGAATCATCATAAAATTGTAACTCACATGATGACGGTTCTGCATATCATAATCCACATTGGCCAGTGCCAGCTGACTGATATTCTCGGTGTACTTCTTACCCGTCATATCTTTGTACACCGTACCACTTGTCGTTGTATTACGAATTGTTTCATCCGTATATTGATAATCTGTCGTATGTCCGGCAGTCAGGAAGAAAGAGAGCGGATTCTTGTCTTTTCCTAGATAAAACCGCTTTCCACCGGAGATGCTGTAACTTCGGTTCATCTGAAAGCTCTGACTGGAAGGGTCCAGTTTATTCTTGAATCCCCAGCTATTTTCATCGGCAGGTTCTGTTGTATTGGCAAAACCCAGAAAATTGACTCCGTCGAGTTTCAGAAAGTCGGCTGTCACTGTCTGAGTGTTCAGTCCACCGGAAATACCGATATTCAGGTTTCCGCTACCGATCAGTTCTTTGGAAACAATGTCGATCGTCGCACCGCCCACATCACTGATACCTCCGGCATTAAATGCCTTATTAACGCCAACAGACTGAATAATATCCGTACCGAAGAAGTCGAGAGAGATATTCTTATATTCCGGATCTTCCGAAGGAACAGAAAATCCGTTAAAGGTAGTCGCGTTATAGCGGTCGCCCAGTCCGCGGACAAAGACATTCTTGACTCCATCCTGTTTAGAACCCCCCACCACTTTGGTTACAGCTCCCTCCGCATCGGAAACACCTTTGCGGGAAAGCTCCTTGACGCTGACAGCCTGCACGGCAATGACTGCTTTTTGTTGTTCGAGCAACAACATATTCTCATTCTCGCGATTCTTCTTTGCTACCACCACTACATCCGAGAGTTCATGTGTATCCGTCTCCAATTCCAGATCCAAAATCACCAGTTTCCCGTTCTCCACACGAACTTTGCGGCGTACTTCCGTCTTGTATCCTATATATTTTATTTCAACATCATACATACCTTCCAACACACCGGTACTGTTCAACTCAAAATTACCGTCCATATCGGTCACAGCTCCGGCAGGAGTTCCCACCAATCGTATCGTTGCTCCAATCAAAGGTTCTTTGGAGAGCTTGTCTTTCACCGCACCTTTAATCTTGATATTGGCAGCCAATGCAGGAAGAACACACAACAAACAAAAAAAGGCTGCAACAGAAAATCTAAAAAGAAATAGTTTTTTCATCGAACTTCGCTCTACGTTTTTAATTACGTCGGCAAAGGTAGAAGGAGGAGGTTACAATACGAATACGAATCAGATACAATGGTTTGAAATAGCCGTTTCAGGTTTATTACATCGTGTTACAAACTTGTTATCAACGACTTACAATACAGCTTTAATCCACTTCTCTGTAAGATTTAATCTGCATAACGGATAATAGATTTTAGTACCCCGAAGAATAAATCTCAGGGAACAGGACTCTAAACTATTATAATAGGGTGGATACAGAAAAGCTAGATCAGTTTCTTTTTCTTCCGGTAGTTCTCGCGAAACTCTTTAGGAGAACAATCTTTTTTCTTCTTAAAGATACGATTAAAATTAGAAAGGTTATTGAACCCGCACTCATAACAGATTTCTGCGATAGACATCGTAGAATCTACCAGCAACCGCGAAGCAAAACCCAACCGGATATCAATGATATAGTGGAAAGGTTTTTCCCCGTGCGCAATTTAAAGAAGCGGCTGAACGACACATCAGTCATTCCGACCATACCAGCCAACTGCCCCAATCGAATTTCTTCCTGATAGTGAAGATTGATATACTCCTGCACCTTTTGTACACGACGACTATCGGAATGGACATCAATCTTAGCAAAAGAAGAACTGGATAATGTCCGGGCTTCTTCCTCAAAGAGAGAGAGCTCATAGAGAATCGTCATAAATTTGATAACTGCATAGAATCCTTGCTTTTCAGAAGCAAGCGTATCCAGCATGGGATAGATCTTGAGTATAGCAGACATCGGAAAACAGAGTCCTTTCTGAGCCTTATCCAGCATCCGGCGAATAGAGTCGAACTGGTTTTTATTGATAAAGCTCTTAAAGAACAGGTCTGAAGAGAATTGAATAGTGATCTCTCGTATCTCTTTGGAACGACATTCATTTTGTTCCCATACATGTTCCAGATCTTTGCCTGTGATCAGAACCAGATCATAATCTCCTATCACTTCAGAGGAATCTCCCACAACACGTCTTACTCCCGCAGCCTTCTCTGTAAAGTTCAGTTCAAATTCAGAATGATTATGAATCGGATAAGTAAATTCCGTTTTATAACGTTCTGCAATATAGAAACAGTCTTTGTCAGACAAAGGTGTAATCTCACGGATAATCTGGTTGGGTATAGGTGTATTCATAATCAATTATAGTTAACAGTATGTATCGTTTATATAATATGCTATCTTTTGAATCAATGTTCTATCTTCACTCCTATCCGACGCAGGTCTTCACCTGAAGGATTTTGGAAGACTCGCAGACCGAACTCCGGAATGATGGCCAGCACATGATCGAACACGTCTGCCTGTATGCCCTCATACGCCACCCAAACTTTGTTGGCAGAGAAGAAATAAAGTTCCAATGGAATACCTGTCTCTGTAGGCTGAAGTTGACGTACCATGCAAGTCATTTCCTGATTAACGGTAGGCAAACTCCGCAAATAATTTGTCAGATAGGCACGGAAAACTCCCAGATTGGTCTGTCTTCGTCCGTTCACTAACACGGAATTGTCAATATCATGTTCCTTATTATATTCTTCTACTACCCTCTCCGTCTCCTCTACATAATTTGTCAATAACTGTATCTTACGATATTTCTCCAGCATTTCCGGAGTGCAGAAGCGTACACTCGTCATATCAATATTAATGGAACGCTTCACTCGACGTCCACCGGATTCCTGCATCCCTTGCCAATTCTGGAAAGAATCGCTTATCAGGAGGTAAGGAGGAATAGTCGTTATCGTATTATCAAAATTACGTACCTTTACAGTATTCAGGGTAACCTCTATCACAGTACCGTCCGCCCCATATTTTGGCATAGTAATCCAATCGCCCACTTTCAGCATATTGTTGGCAGAAAGCTGGATACCGGACACAAATCCCATGATACTGTCTTTGAATACCAACATCAGGATAGCGGCAGATGCTCCTAATCCGGTCAGTAAGACCATCGGACTCTGATTGATCAAAATACTGATAATAATGATAGCTCCTATAAAGAAAAGAATCACTTGTGCCGTTTGCAAAAGTCCTTTCAACGGTTTGTCCCTATACTGCTCCCGCTCACTGTATACTTGATAGACAGCCGTAAACAAAGCACTGATAAAACGAAGAAAAACAGCAATGATATATATCAGGCAGAGACGGCGCAGGAAATCAAGTAAATCAGAATCCGCATGCTCGGGGAATGCGATAGGAATGGCAATATAAATCAAGATAGGTGCCACCATCCGGCTGACATTCACCATCACTTTATGGTTGAATACAATATCGTCCCAAGTAGCTTTAGTCTGCTTCACCAACTTGGCCACTACCCGCAGAATAATTTTTCGACAGATCAGATTAGCCAATAAAGCAATTCCTATAATGAATAGCAATACGATCAGATTATCTATTTTGTCCGCCCAGACCTCATCCACTCCTGCCGAGACCAACGTACGGTTAACCTCCTGCATCACAGCGTTCCCTACATTTTCCGTTTCTCCATTTGCTAACGCCACACTCACCGTATCAATCACTTCTTTCATAAAATAGTTCCTCTTTTAGTTTACTGTCCTTTATTCTTTTATTTATTCCCTTCGGTTTATTTTTCCTTTGCCAGATATTCCTGAATATCCTGCCTCAGCCAATCGTAGTGGAAGAGTCGCTTATAAGCAACATTCTTCTTCAACATAATCTCCACATTCACCTGGCTATTCTGATAACAAGTCAGTTCATTCCTGAATTGTTCATTATGCTCTGCCAGTCGTTTGATTTCCTGTTCCCGTTCCCGGCGTAAGGCGGTACAGACAGGAATCAAGAGTTTCATTACCACATTATCCATCACATGATGCCCCTGCATATACAGATAGGTAGTTTCCGGGACAAGCCCCAGTTCCTTCAATTCCGGCCGCAATGCGTTGACTTGGCCGACAGAACCGGGGAAACGTGCCTTCAGTTCAGAGAGTTTCTGATTGACACGATGTTGCAGTGCTTCCAGACTGTGTTCCGGATGTTTAAGACTGATCTCACGCAAAGCTGTATAAGTATGGAAATCGTACATCGGAAAAGTATAAGTATCCCGTTGACGATAGAACCACACGTTCCATAAGAAAAGCGGATATACGATTTCGGAGTATCGCTTCAGATAAGCGTTGAAATCCAGAATAAAACGATCGTTCAATGTAGCCTGTACACATACTTCGTGAAGGCTTTCGGCAAAGCAGTGATAGTTCTCAATGGCGTATGTATAGGTCTGGAAGATATATCTGTTCCGGTTGATTTTACGAGAAGTATTCGTAGCCCCCTGCAACAGGAAATCATAATCACTGTCTACGCAGGCAATCAGGCTTCTTCCAAGTTCGGCAGTATTCAGCGTGTTCATAAGCACCATCTTCTTACCTTTCGCCAACGAAGTAGCCGAAGGGAGCATCACTTGAAAATAATGCTCGTCATTTTCAAATTCTTCGAGTAATGTGCGCCAAAAGGCAACATCATCGTAGCTCTCTACATAAGCAATGATGCGCCGGCGTGCCTTTTTTGAATATAGCTTGTGAGCAGCATTGAAGTAAGAAGAAGTCAGATTATCGCGTAGTGAAGTTGCCATGTATAGATCGTTATTAACAATTAATAGTCGGGTGGATTTTAAACCCATCCGCTTCCGTAGAAATATCGCTCACCTCTGTCACTGCATCCAGCCAGCCTTCCATGATAACGGCAGGCGAATGGGTGGTCAGAATGATTTGTACGTTGGGATTCAGTTCCCGGATCATTGAAATCAATTTCTGTTGCCACTCAATATGCAGAGAGGCCTCCGGCTCATCCATAAAAAGAACACAATGGCTGTTGTCCTGCACAAGTACCGTTAGTAGAATCACCAGCATTTGCTTTTCACCGGACGAGAGTTTATATGGAAACAGCAGTTCTCCATCCTGATAAAAGGCTATATCATTCCGACGGCGATCTATCTTTTTACGGGTGTAACTGAAAAGTTCGTCAATCATATCCTGAAAGCGACGCTTGGCAAGGGACAGAGTAGCCGCTTTATTGCGCTGTTCTTCGTCATTGCTGGAAAGCATCTCAATCATCTTATTACCGATATTAACCTGATAATCAAGATAGCGGCGTTGCAACAGATATAGTTGCCAGTCCAGTTCGGACTTCACATTCTTATCTGCCATGCGTGCCGTAAAGTCACCCATAATCAAAGGACGGTCGTAGCTACGAATCACATCGTAAGGGATGTAAGTCGCTTCGGGATTATCAAAGAAAAGGTGTACCCCGTTCTTCGCATCGCTCTTCATTTCACCGGAGAGTTGTATATCGCCCGAAAGCTGTTCGAGGTATCCCACCGAACGGTTCAGAATAGTCGTCTTTCCCACTCCGTTGATGCCGGAAAGAATATTCACATCCGGGCGTAAATCCCATCTTATATTAAAGCGGCCCCAGAGTCCGTTGATCTCGATCCGCTGGATATAGTCTGCCTGTTGTTCCATAATATTCAAGTTTAATCAAGGCAAATATAAACAAATCATGCGACAAATGAATCACGATTACAGCAGTTTTCAATAAAGGTAACAATTAAAAGGTATACACGAACTTATGGGTAATAATAAGAACCCGCACGGCCATCTGTTTGCACTAACTGCAAACGTAATGTGGGGATTAATGTCTCCTATCGGAAAATCGGCACTTCAGGAGTTTTCTGCAATCTCCGTCACTACCTTTCGTATGGTAGGAGCTGCAGCTGCATTTTGGATACTTTCCATCTTTTGCAAGCAGGAACATGTGGATCATCGTGATATGCTTAAGATTTTCTTTGCTTCCTTGTTTGCACTGGTTTTCAATCAAGGAGTATTTATCTTCGGACTTTCCATGACTTCACCTATCGACGCATCTATCGTAACAACGACCCTGCCGATAGTGACCATGGTCGTAGCTGCTATCTATCTGAAAGAACCGATTACGAATAAGAAAGTGCTGGGTATTTTCGTCGGTGCCATGGGAGCGCTGATTCTTATTATCAGCAGTCAGGCGGCAAGCAGCGGCAACGGAAGTCTGATTGGTGACCTGCTCTGTCTGGTTGCGCAGATCAGTTTCTCTATCTACTTAACGGTATTCAAAGGTCTGTCACAACGATATTCGACAGTGACTATTAATAAATGGATGTTTATCTACGCTTCGATATGCTATATTCCTTTCTCCTACTATGATATTTCAACTATTCAATGGGCTGCTATTCCAACGATTGCCATTGTGCAGGTACTGTATGTCGTATTGGGAGGAAGTTTCCTGGCTTATCTCTGCATCATGACAGCTCAGAGGCTACTTCGCCCGACAGTAGTAAGTATGTATAATTATATGCAGCCGATTGTGGCTTCGATTGCAGCGATTATCATGGGAATCGGGAGCTTCGGCTGGGAAAAGGGAATTGCCATTACGCTCGTGTTTTTGGGTGTGTATATTGTGACACAGAGTAAGTCTAAGGCGGATTTTGAGAAAGCGGGAAAGGAGCTGTAGGAGTTCCCTAATTCCGATTAAAATAAAGAGACTGACTAAAAAGTCGGTAGTATCTAAAACTCCCCTCCTTCGGGAAGGAGGAGATTGGAGATACTACCGACTTTTTAGTCAGTCTCTTTCTGCTATATATTCAATAATTCCTAGTTAGCCAGAATCGTTATCTCAGCACCGGATGCAAAATCCTGTCCGTTCTGTTCACTTAAAGCTGTAAAACGGATATAGCGTGCTTTCACCGGTTTGTCAAACAAGACTCTCTTTTCTTTGGAGTCCCTTGCGAACGTTCCTTTATTAACAGGTTCTCCCCACTCTTTACCATCCATGCTGACCTGAATAGAGTAATCTTTGATATTACCGTTACCGCCATTCTGACGTGGCAAGTAAGTGAATCCTTTGATTTCTTTCACTTCACCAGCATCCAAATCTACCCAATGCGGATATTTGGCTACTGTCACAGAATACATGGTATGCCAGATAGTATTCGGATCGCCGTCAGTCAGATGAGAAGCATCGCCTTCACCCGATTCCTGACTACTGGCGTACACAACTTGCGTCTGAATGCTTTCTATTTTCTCAAACTTCATTGTGCTGCTGATATCCTTACTATCCTTATACCATGCCTTGATCGTACCTCCGTTACGCATAGGGACAGGTTCTGTGTATTCCTGCACTTTCTTACTTCCGTCAATGCTATAACAAATGACAGCATCTTTCTTTGCCGAAGTCAATTCGACCATTCCAGCAGGAGTGCGGGTGATAGATAGAGGAAGATCTCCCGCAGGGGCAACATTGGCAACAACACTCAGTTCCTTACCGGCAGGACGAATGATGAAGCCCATACTGTGCTGGTTGGCAAACACACGGTCGTGTACAAGAGGACCTCCCTGACCACAACTGTTACCACCCAAACCGGTCACTGCACAATCCAAATGCAGATAGGTATCGCCTGCCTTCGGCAACTGATAAGGATGGGAAGCTAGAATCAGATCGAGAGCCGAGTACTGAAGTGCCGAAGCCGAAAGACGGTCGGTAGCTACGAAGACAGCTCCATTGCCTGCCTGATTGGTCAACGCACACCAGCGAACATCTTCGTGATTGCCCATATCCTGAGGTTTCGGGAAGTTCACGAACTCACCTGCTACGGTATTCGTATACTGTTCGATAAACTGTCCGCTCTTACGGTCGGCATAGTTATCTACCGGTCCGCGTCCATAGTAAGTGAAGTTACTGTATTGTTGGGGAACTTTCATCACATAGCCCAAACGCGGCAGCACCAAACTTGAACGATTAGAAGTAATGCTGGACTGCAATTCGATAGAACCGTCCGGATATACTGTCCATATCTGGTTAGTGATAAATTTAAAGTCATTGCTACCGAATTTTCTGTCGGTCAGTTCTTCGATGCTATTCTTACCGGAGCTTGTACCGCCCTTAATACGTGCGGCATTCGGTGCCTGAGATTCTACCGTAAAGCTCAAGACCAATGTTCCATTGCCTTTATTCAGCACTTTATATTCAGTTGCTTTATGAATCAGATTGTGCAAACCATGTTCGAACCAGGGAGCATAGAACCAGTTATCATTGTTTGTAAAAGCACGGAGAGCATCGAGCTTCGGACCGTTGCCATCGGAGATAACTGTCTCGTTGCCATACTTCAGACTGTAGATACTTCCGGTTTGCGGATCAAATATGGCTTCAAAGTCAGCTCCTTTTATAAAGATACGCTTCGTATCCTTGTCCAGCACGAATCCATCCAGTTTTCCTGCACCGGCTGCCACCTCACGGATGGATGGGCGGTCTGTAGCCTCCTTCAACAAAATCTGTTCCTCTGCCATCGGGAAGCCTTTGGCAGCCCAGGGTCTTTGACCTTTCAATATGAATTGGACTTTTACAAAGTACTCTGCATCTTTTTTAAGAGAGGCATAATTATAAGGAAGCGTAATCTGCATGCGCTGCCGTGGAGCTACGTTAATATCCATCGGCTGACTTGTCTGTATCGCTTTACCATCTTCATAGAGTGACCACACCAACAAATAATCCTCTGCCAAATTCTTAAAGTAGTACTTATTGAAGATTTCGAATGCTCCTTTTTCAATATCCAGCGCTTTCACTCCGATGTGCTGATATACCTTTTTCACTTCATAGTACTGAGGCTTCGGTTCAAGGTCACCAAACACGATGCCGTTCATTACAAACTGTCCATCATTGGGAGTATCACCAAAGTCGCCCCCATAAGCCAGATAACGAACACCTGTCTTCGGGTCATAATTGTACATGGACTGGTCTACCCAATCCCAGATAGCACCGCCACAGAAGAAATTGGTCGATTCCATCGCCTCCCAGTAATCAATCAGATTGCCGCAGGCATTCCCCATTGAGTGAGCATATTCGGATATATGGAACGGATACTTGATGTCATATTTCCCCTGAACGGCTCCGCGTACCCAGCCGATAGACGGATATTGGTTGGAGCCCATATCTACAATGTCATTATTACGTTCATATTGTACAGGGCGGGAAGCATCAAACTTCTTCAATGCATCATAAGCAGCCACAAAGTTCTTCCCCGGTCCGGCTTCATTGCCCAACGACCAGATAACGATAGACGGATTGTTAACATTAGCACGCACCATTTCCATCACACGTGCCACGTGTGCATTTTTCCATTCTACCGGATGAGAGAGAGAAGCAGCACCATAATAATATTCATGAGATTCTATATTAGCCTCATCTTCCAGATAAATACCATATTTGTTGCACAGGAAATACCAATACGGATCATCCGGATAATGTGAATTACGTACATGATTGATGTTGGCGCGCTTCATCAACATAATCTCTTTTTCCATCATCTCACGGGTAATGGCATGCCCCACTCCCGGATTGGATTCGTGCCGGTTTACCCCTTTCAGTTTGACCGTCTTTCCATTCACATAATAATATCGTCCGGCAAGCCCGAATTCATCTTCGGAGGCAGGAGTATCTTTAATCTCCACCTTCCGGAAACCGACAATAGTGGAAACCATCTCAATTGTTTTGTTCTTCTTATCCTTCAATTCGGCTACCAATGTGTAGCGATAAGGAAACTCCGCCGACCATTTGTTGGGAGCTTTCACCTTAAGGACAGTCTGAACACTGCCTGTTTCATTCGGAGCGATTTTGTCGATAACAGGAGACAGGAATCCATCTACTAATGTATTCTCATCAGAGTAAAGTTTGTTAGCATATAAAGAATAATATACTTTGTAGTCTTTTATTGCTTTCTTACCCAGATTACGGATCTCAGCATTGACTGTCAAAGAACCGTCTGTATAAGTAGCATCCAGATCGGGGGTGGCAACCAAGTCACGGAAATGAACTTTAGGAACCGAATACAAGGCAACCGTGCGGAAGATACCCGGCAAACGGAACATATCCTGAGCTTCGAGGAAGGAACCGTCCGAACTACGGTATACTTCAGCAGCTACGGTATTCTTACCTTTCTGCAAATAAGGAGTGATATTGAAATCAGCGGTATTGCGTGAATTCTTGGAGAAGCCCACATATTGACCGTTAATCCACAGATAGAAGAAGGAATCGACACCATCGAAACTGATAAAGGTCTCACGTCCGTCCCAGTCCTGCGGAATTTCGAAATCACGGCGGAAGGAACCCACTTCATTCCGGTCCTTATAAGTGGTCCAGTTGGCAGGAGGGGTACGCATCACGCCCCCACGCCAGTCGTCCACTTTCACGCTATGCTGAAAGATCACCGGTTGGTTGACGTAAATAGGGGTTCCATACTTCCGGCTTCCGTCTTTTTGAATGCCATAAATGTTCCAGCTAGAAGGTACGGGAATCACATCCCATGAAGTTACATCATAATTCGTCTCATAGAAATCTTTAGGGCGGGAGTCCGGATCGGGTGCCCAGTGAAACTTCCAGTCACCATTGAGTGACTGCCAGAACTGACTGTTCTCCGGTAATACCTTTCGGGCATTGTCCAGATGCTGGAACGGGAAGAAATAAGCATGCGGCTGTTCCTTGTTCAGCGCCAGATTTTCGGGAGATTCCCACTCTTTTCCTGTAGGGGCATTCACTGATCCATAAGCGAACCCCTCTAACGGTTGGTCTGCGAAGCTTTGTATTGACAAACTACAACACAAAAGCCCGGTTAATAAGGTTTTGTTCATCAGGTGTTAAAGTTAACAATTGGTTATTACTAATTAGGGTATATTTATCGGGGGTAAATGTTCGGTCGTTTTTTAATCCATCACTGTTTCCGGTTTATCATCGTTTTAATTCATCAAAATAGGTATCCAGCAGGCTCTTAGCAGCTGTAAACGAAGTAAGATTTCCCTGCAACACTTGTTGTTCCTTCTCCTGAAGCATCGCTTCAATCTGAGGATTGTGATAGAAACTATCACGGAGCTGTTCATTAATTGTCTCGTACATCCAGTACTTACTCTGCTCATTACGGCGATATCCAAAATAGCCGTTTTTCTTCACAAAGTCGATATATTCATACACCATGTCCCAGATTTCCTTCACGCCGATATTATAAAAACCGGAATAAGTCAATACTTTCGGAATCCATCCCGATTCGGGAGCCGGAAACAGATGCAGCGCATTGCGGAATTGACTGGCAGCCAGCTTGGCAGGTTCCAGATTATCTCCGTCGGCTTTGTTGATCACAATACCGTCCGCCATTTCCATGATTCCGCGTTTGATTCCCTGCAATTCATCTCCCGTACCTGCGAGTTGAATCAGCAAGAAGAAATCCACCATCGAATGAACCGCCGTTTCGCTTTGTCCTACTCCAACGGTTTCCACAAAGATTTTATCGAATCCGGCAGCTTCGCAAAGCACAATGGTTTCACGGGTCTTCCTTGCAACTCCTCCCAATGAACCCGCTGAGGGGCTGGGGCGGATAAATGAATTAGGATGTACGGAAAGCTGCTCCATACGTGTCTTGTCTCCCAATATGCTGCCTTTACTGCGTTCACTGCTCGGGTCAATGGCCAATACCGCCAACTTGCCGCCTTTTTCGAGCACATGAAGGCCGAATACATCGATTGATGTACTTTTACCTGCACCGGGCACCCCACTGATACCTACCCGAATGGAATTGCCGGAATAAGGTAAACACTTCTCAATCACTTCCTGAGCGACAGCCTGATGTTCGGGCTTCACACTCTCCACCAATGTCACAGCCTGACTGAGAATAGTGACATCACCTTTCACAATACCTTCTACAAATTCCGCAACCGAAAGCTGACGCTTTTTAGGTTTACGTTTCAAATAAGGATTCACAGATGAGGGTTGTTCGATGCCTTTATTGACAACGAGTCCTTTATATTCTTCGTTATTTTCAGGATGTTCCATGGCAATAAGAGTTAGCGTTTGATATTTATTTCAACTTTCGGACGCAACGGGTCGTTTGTAATCATCAAGATACGTAAATGATGTTTCTTATTACCTACATCCCGCTTGTGGATTGTCACTTTCAACTTGGTCATTCCGTCCGGTGGAATGACCGTTTTTTTCAGTCTTACTCCTACAGAAGAGTTGAATACCTGTAGCTTGCTGATGACTAACGGGGTCTTGCCCGCATTAGCGATCAATATATCATGGCTGACTTTATTCTTCTTGATCAACGGAATACTCAGGTCAATATTCGTCTCCGAGATGTGGATGGAAGGAGCATTCAAAGAATCTTTCTCCGTCATACGCGAGAAATCGGGAAGAAGAATGGCTGAAACGGGTATCTCATTGTCTTCACTCACTTTATCACCGGAGAAACGGGACAGGTAGACAGAAGTCTGTGTCAGTCCGAAGTCTTGCAACTGGCTGGCATCCAGCGTCAGTTTAATCGTTCCTTTTTTACCTTTCAGCAGTACTTTAGGTTCCGCTTCCATCTTCAGATAAGGAGGTAAGTGCATCAATACCGGTTCGTAAGGGCGGTCGGAAAGGTTGGCAATGCTGAATGTCATAGACGGTTGCTGTCCACGATAAACATCGGGGAAAGAGAACTCGTCACGGTCAATGCGGATATTACCGATAGCATAAGGAAGAATCTTTGAATAATCTTTGATTTCCTGCACTACCTCACCGGTGAATTTCAGATAAACCAGATTCGGGGTGGCATTGCTATAGATACCTATTGACTTATCAAAACGCCCCAGTGCTTTCGCATCAAAAGAAGCTTTTACGGTTCCTTTGGCACCCGGAGCAATCGGTTCCTTTGTCCAGTCTGCTACAGCACAGGCACAGGAAGTAGTGACATTTGTCAGCACTAACGGCTCGTTTCCGGTATTGGTGATCGTATATTCCACTGTTACCGGCTTTTTCCATTCTATTTGTCCAAAGTTGTGCGTCTCCTTATTAGAAGAAATACGAGGTTGGGCAACAGCCGCCAAAGTGACAGTAAGCAGTGTAAATATCAATAGTAAAGTACGTTTCATGTGATATATTTTATTTTGGTCCACAAATGTAGGAGTTTTAGATGAGTTTTTCATCACAGATTACATAGATTAACACCGTTTGAGAAAATACTTTACCCGGTGACGGCTCCTGCAAGGCAGTATTCATCAACAAAAAGTTCCCCACCGATGAGGGAGGCCTTCATCGGTGGGGAACACCTTCTTCATCGGTGGGGAACGCCTTTCTCATCGGTGGACAAGAAATCCCCTCCCTGAACTATTTGATAATTATTGTCATTGAAGCAGAATGGGAAGCGTATTCCGGCGCATAGGCGCATTGCATCGTAGCCAAGCCGGTCTCATAGGTTCCTGCTCTGCTGATGCGATAGCCATACTCCAATACATACACTCCTTTGCCCAGATGGTCGAAGAAGAAGTTAGTGGAAGCATCTTTGATATCTACATAATAACCGATTCCATTACTCCAATTGTAACCGGATACACTGCCGATCGGTTCGAAGCAGGCTCCCCGCTGGTCTTTCAACTGTACAAAGTCCATCGGACGGTCTACACGAATGCTCAAACGGGAAACGATCTTATCGCCTACCTGAAGAACCGTCTTTTCAGTAACAGGTTGCAGTTGAGGGGCATTGTTCACCATACGTTCTACATAGAGTTGTTTTTGTACATTCAGCTCTCCTCCCTGTTGTCTCACATCGCTGACCGGTGATTCATATTCCGCATAAACAGCTCCCCACGCAATGCCCGGATTTCTCTTTTCGACTTCTATCTTACGAGCGTCTACCACATTCTTCTGTGTAAACGAACGTTTGATATAGCCTAACCCCGGCACAGTCGTCTTACTTGGAGAAACGGTCTCCAGTACCTCATCAGCAATAACAATACGCACATCTCCCTGATTATCGAGCAAGTTTACGCCTTTCATCAGTAAAGCATAGACAGCATCGGCAGTAGCTACCGGAGAATTCCACTGCTGCGTCTGTTTCTGCTTCAGCAGCCAAAGTTTCATTTCTTCTACAGTATCGTTATTTCCGCCTATCAATTCCAATGCTTCCATCACGTCTACATGAGCCTGCATCTTCATTCCACCCCAAGCGTACGGGGTTTCATTGAAAGCGAAGAACATTCCCTGTTCGGCTGTCTTCGTCAGATGCTCTTTCAGGGAAGCAACAAATTCCTGAGCTTCTTTCTTCCGTCCTGCTTTATCCAGAATAATGGCAGCTATCGCTTTCGTATCCATCGAAGCGGTCGTGAGCATTTCACCCACCTTGGAGAGATAATAAGTATAGGCAGATTTATTGGCAGCAGGGACTTGTTCACCCGAAATTGCGACCAGATACAGATATTGCAGGATACTTCCGGAAACACCTGTAAACTTCACACCGTCTTTCTGTGCTTTGAGAATTTCTTTATACTCCTTCAAAGCTTCCTGATGGAGATAGGTAAAGGCATTTTTCTGTAAAGCAAGTGCTGCACCATCCAGTTTCCCACCGGTCATCATAGCAAGACGGGCGTTCAATTCGGCAATGTACGTAGTGACATAGCGGCTGCCGCTCATTCCTTTGTACCAGGACCATGCTCCGCTTGAATTCTGCAATTCCTGTAATCTTGTCAAAGCGGCAATGTTATTGCTACGGATATTATTCAGATCAAACAGAGTGGCGATGCGTTCTTTCTGCTGTTCTTCCGTTTGCGCCTCGAGCACCCATGGAGACTCAGACAACAGAATGTTCTTCACCTCCTGATTTTTTTGCAGGTTGCTCAGGAAAGTTTCTTTATTGCCACCCTGAAGTTTCCAGCTATCGAATACAGCCTTGATGCGTGGCTGGCTATTCATTATATAAGAAGCCAACGTATTGGCATAGTAGGCGGTAGCCCATGAAATAGCATTATTGTTTTCCGGGAGACTCAATGAAGGCAATGCTTGAATAGCATACCAGGCCGGATTTCCGGTAAACTCGACAGTCAGTTTACGGTCAGTCGCAGTTTTACTGTGATGATTGAACAGGCTGTCGAGAGAGAAAATACGTGTCTCTTCTCCACGGACAGGCATCGGAAGAGTTTCTACCAAATGCTCTTTGTTGCTAAGCACCGGAAGCAACTGCTGCTCACCATCACTGAATGTACCGCTGTCAGCAATCATCCGGCAGCCCAGTATCTCGTATTTATCACTCACGCTAAACATGAAGTTAACCCCTATTGTCTTTCCGGCTTCTACGGTAAACTTCTGTTTCTGTGTACTGATCACCTTTTCCGTCATCGGGTCAAAGAGAATCATGCTCACTGTACCGACCTGCAGCTTTCCGGTCATATTGGAAATAGAAGCAGCAATAGACGTCTTATCTCCGACACGAACAAAACGGGGAAGATTGGGAGTCAGCATAAATTCTTTGCTCGTAGTAGCTTCACCATCCAATGTACCCGTCAGCATTCCTTTCGTATGAGAATATCCGCGGAAGTTCCAACGGGTCAGACTCTCGGGCATAGTGAAAGAAAAGGAAACTTCTCCCTGCTCATTAGTACGGAGTTGCGGGTAGAAGAAAGCTGTTTCCGCCAAATTGGTACGCAAGTCGGCAGGGGCTTCAGGGAGGGTTTCCTCTTCAATATTTCCTGCCGCATCCATTGCAACTTCCATTGCAGCATTAGAAGCTACAGCTCCAACCATTTCCACTTTCCCTTTTGCAGCATATGTATTTGTACCTCTAATACGTATAGTCCTAGATGATGCTTGATCCATAGCATCACTAACAATTACCGGTACCCCTCCCAACTGGGCAGACAAGAAATGCTCAATGGATAGTTGCGTCACAAAATGATCATACTCCATTGCCGGCACCTTGAGATATTTTTGATTCCACCAGTAATTGAACGAATTATTGCCGAAATATCCACTCATCCAATTGGAATAAGGGATGAGCTGATTATAATAAATACTGAAATTCTGCTTTCTATTCCATATCTTATCCAACGAAGCGTCGTACATAGTCGCTAACATTTCTGCCTCGGCAGCCTGTCCTTGCGGTGTCTTAATCGTCAGCTTCCATTCCTCTTTTTGTCCGGGACGCAGTTTATCACGAAATACTTCCCACTTCATTGTCAACGTCTTGTCCGGCAGGCGTTTCTTCAATCGGACCTGTTCCTGATATACCTGTCCGTCCCTTACCATGCAGAAGTTGACAAAGACACCTTCTCCATAACTTTCCTTATACGGATATTTAAAGTGTACAATCGTATCGGACAAGTTCATGACTTTACTTTCCAGCAGTTCATTTCCGGAAAATACATTCATCATCACATAAGCCTCTTTCTTCGAAGTCCCGAAGCAGAACATTGCCGGATGCTCAGCATCAAATTCCGTATTTGCCTCATAGAACCACACAGTCGTTTCAATCGGCGGACGCTGATCTTTCGAAGAGAAAAGAATCGTATTCGCATCAGCTGTCACTTCCTTGCCTTGTGTATCTTTCACCGTTGCTTTCAATACATAAGGTCCGGAAGGAAGATTTCCCCAATGAATCGTCATTTCTTCGTTAGAAGTGAACGTTCCTGTTGCCACCGGCTTCTCATCCAGTTTCTTGAAATCCGCATCTTGGGCTTTGTACAAATTGAACGTACCCGTCACTTCAACAGGCTGACCATTCAGATTCTGTACCTTAAATACGGTATGAAACGGCTTATCTTTACAAGTCTTATCAGCTAACTCAGTCTGCAAAATCAACGAACGGTAACCTGCTGCAATCACATCTGTAGAAGACTGCGTTTCACCCGCCACATTGGTTGCAGTAGCTTCTATCGAATAACGGTAGTATACTCTGGCATCATTCTTATAAGCATCATTTTCTTCCAGACGGACCGGTATCGTAAATTCCCCGTTCTCATTGGCAGTCACCTCACCGGAAGCGATCTGTGTGCTTTCCGCAAACCGCCACAAACTAAAGACAGAACGCTTCACGGTATATTTCACGGGAAGATCCTGCAATAAAACACCGCTATAAGACTGTATCTTACCTTTTACCTCTACCTGATCTCCCAGGATCGCTCCCATTTTCTTAAGACCGGTCTTCACTTTTTCCTGTCCGACACGGATTTCTACCAGAGTCTTATCAGACTTTACATGGAGATAGTGACAAAAGACTGGTTTATGACACTATTAGACATAAAAGATTATATCCGTGTCAAAGAGCAGGTGTTTAAGGATTATGAGGACAGAGCTGCATGGAGCAGAAAAATGATAAAGAATATAGCTATGGCAGGTTTCTTCTCATCTGACAGAACGATAGCACAGTACAATGATGACATATGGCATCTTGACTAGAACGGTATGTAAAATGAATGTAAAATCTATTGTATCGCCCGAAGTATTGTTTATAATGTTACTTGTAGCAGCGGCGGGATATTTTATAATGAGTAAAATAGTAAATAAGAAATACGGTTATACTAAGAAAAGAGAAAAAGAACTGGAAAATATTGATGAAAAGAAAGGCGGCAGTTTATGAAGAAAATTGGATTTTTAACAAGCGGTGGAGATTGCCAGAGCTTAAATGCGACTATGCGTGGTGTTGCAAAAACATTGTACCAGACATATTCTGATGTGGAGATTTACGGTATCATTGAGGGTTATAAAGGACTTATCTATGGAAATTACAGAAAAATGAAACCGAGTGATTTTTCAGGGA
>ERZ779658.886-NODE-886-length-26336-cov-3.310605_pt1 | contig 26336 bp, 30 predicted proteins | sample MGYA00511485_ERZ779658 | MGnify/ENA primary metagenome ERZ779658 (study PRJEB29588, sample SAMEA2162182) | human gut metagenome | biome: human gut; feature: human-associated habitat; material: faeces | place: Denmark | collected 2008/2010 ... | reverse complement strand
AGGAAGCTGAGTATGTATAGGTTTGATTAGATATTCAATGGCTAGCCATTAGCCCCAGGCCGCTACGACAATATCAGCTGACTTAATCAGTTTGTCCAAATATTTGTCGTTTTCGGGACCAACAGGGTCGTCAGCCTTTAAAAGATCATTACGGTTTTTTGATCTAAAGGCGAATAGATTTCCTACCAAAAGACGACCACCTCCAAATTGACGGGCAAAACTGACCATTCGGCGAACTGTTGCATCATCTTCTACGGCATCCGCAGTAGACGGGTTAAGACAAATAAAAAGAACCGTCGGTTTCCCCTGATCCCACGTGCGCTCTAATGAATACCGATACATCCCGTCCGGTGAGATTTCAGCAGATTTCTTAATATCAGACATCATTCCTCCTCCTTGGTTTATTTGCTACTGTAGCGCTTTTCTACAGTATTCAACAGGTCCTCGAACCTGCTGCAGTAATCGTCGACACTCTGCTCCCAGCTCGAGACATCGAACTGTGTCTCGATCGGCAGTGGTCTTGGCTCTTTTTTCAAGACTGGCGATACGGGAGCGCAGGCGGTCAGAATCAGCCCGAGCAGCAGATTCAGAAGCACGCAACTCGGCCATCGCAATTGCCTGATTTTTGTATTGTGTCTCATAGTTTTTGACTGTTGCTGTGAGTTCGGAGATTTGAGTTCGAGCAATTTTCAACTGCTCGGAATTCTGTCCGTTGTGAAGTCCAAAAAAATAAGCACCAGCAATTATGACAGCTCCGGCGCCCACCTTCACCAAATCCAATGGATGATTCATCACATCAATTTCACCTCATCTTCACGTCGGTTCATGAGACCTGGGAGGACTTCGTACATCTGTTTGCCATGTTCGTCCTTTACCAGATTCCCGTTCCTATCTCTGATTTTCTTTTTCGCAAAGGATCGGAATCCCTCTTTTGCCAAGTCGAGTTTCCCGGAATTCAAATATCCGAGCGTCTTAGATTTAGCAACTGCGCTCACTCCAAGGTTAAATGCCAAATCTAATAATGCGATGTACTGTCCTTCGGTCAGTTTGCAAGTAACGTAAGGGGCAAGTCCCTCGGCGTGCTCGATCAAATCATCGCGAATCAGCTTTTCGGCCTCTTGTCTGGTGATAGTTTGACCAGATTTAACTCCTTTTGTGTGTCCATAGCCGATAGTGAGAGTGCCTCCCGGACAACTGTAGGCCTTCAATCGCAGACCCTCCCACTTCTTAACAAAATCCTCTGCGATGAGAGGGTTCCATTGAGAAAACGCTAATTTTTCCTCATTCATTTTGATTCCCTCCTAAATGAACCTTTCCTTTGATACGTTTTTCGTGTTCAGTTTGAACGGTCTCCAACATTTCTCTGATTCTGTGGGGAATAATTTGACCGAACCCCGCTTTCTCAACGTTTTCAAGGATTGAAATCAACTCATTCAACGAAAGAGCGCCTATTGCCCACGCCCCAATCCATGGTTCATTGAATATCTGATCCACCCCGTGAAATCCGATAGCAACCATGAGAATGATGAATTTCCGGATAAGTCCTTTGAGTCCAACACGACTCGACCAAGTTCCGGTTCTGGCAGCGGCTACGATCCCGCTCAGATAGTCGAATACCACAAATCCAAACAACCAGTAGAAGAGGCTTTGATGCTCCCCCATGAGACTGCTGATGAGAGAAGTAAAACATCCGGCAATAGTTAAAAAGAAACTCTTGAGAACTCCGGGATCAAAACTATTCAAACGGCTTAAAAATTGATCCCACATCTCTCAATCTCCCTATGTCGTCGATTTTGTAGATGCATTTTTCCTCCGATATGTAGATAAAAAAAGAAAGCCCCTCACATGGAGGGGCGGAGCGGTTAAGTGTTTTTGTAGGGAATAAATTTAATGCTGACTGTTCCGGCTACTTTTACAAATCCTTCAAATAAGAGAGTCTCCCCTTTTTCAACCTGCGCATTCAATGTTTGCCATCGACCCGTATCTCCACTGATTCCAGTTCTCGCATAATCTCCCCACTCGGGTTTGCGGATCGCACAATCACTAACATTTAAAGGCAGCGAGAAAATCACAAACCCTGAGAAGGGAGCTGTTAAGGATATGCTGTTGTAGTACCCAACATTACCGAAGTTGCAGGTTTGTATTGTCATTCGAGATAGATCTAACGTCCCGATTCTCGGCTTCTCGCTAACATTGATAAATTTGCTAAGGAGCAGTTGGAGGAGCGACTTCAGCATGACGCACCTCCTACAGCAGAGTTAATTAAACGGAAGAAACATAGCCCATCTTTCCGATATAGAAGTTGTAACTGTGATCTTGACATTAACGCCTTTACGTACTCGATAAATGTTGCAGTACCAACTGAAAGTGGTAAGCAAAACGCGGGGCATGACTGAGCTATTATTCGTTGCGTTAATATCAACTGCGAAGTTAGAAGTCCCCGTGTTCCTAGCGTACACCTGCAACCATCCGTCGCTTGGGGGTGTATAAATAATACTGTCTTCTGTAGATGAAAACTGAATGGCAATATGATTTGCGATGTTGGGGTACGTCCAGTCCTGAACACTCTCCTTCTTACTAACCAAGAACTTCTCCGCAAAGAGTTGCACAAGTGCTTTAAGCGACATAGCACACCTCCTTGCAGAATAAGTTTCTTAAGAGTTTGCCCCCCCCCGACTAGCTTATAAAATGTTGCAGATATAGTTTCTCCACCTATTTCAAAAATTATTTGTTTGCCCTTAGATATAGGAACAAATGCTTTGGCCTGGCGATTAGTGGACGGATAGCTGTTTGTTTGTAAACATTGTCCGTAAACATTAACGCCTCCGTTTCTGGCGGTGACGAAATTGATATATCCATCGGCGGGAGCAATGTAGGTATTAGTACCTTCTGTGATAGAGATAGCAATACCGTCTAAATGATTGGGCAACGCTAAAGCAGCAATTTCAGCGGCGTCTTTCTTGCTGTAGAACCTGCTCAGCAGGAGGCTCAGAATGTTTTTCAGCATAATGCGCCTCCTGTTCTGAGGTTAGCTAAACGGAAATGCTTTAAGTGTTCCAGCGGAAACGTTCTGGCTGTCCGAGTAAACGGCAACACGGATAAGGTTGCCCTTCTCACAAGGAAGAGAAACTGATGCAAAGCTATCGGAGAAACCACGGATACAAAAGCGCTGCATTTGATATCCTGAACTAATAATGAGGCAGTCAATCGCCGCCGTGATATTGTCATCCCCTTTGACAACAACCCAACCGTCAAACGGCATTGTGAAGGACGTCCATGTGTTTGTCTTTGGTATTTCAAAGACTGTCTCGGGGTAAGCCAATTTGACCGACCGCTCAGATAACCACTTCTTTTTGCTCTTAAGAAAACTTTCGGCAAATAGTTGAACGAGGGCCTTAAGCATGGCAGAGCCCTCCGAACAAAGCGGTTATACCCCCCCCCGATTGACTTAAAGAATCGCACTGTAATGTCGGCTAGGCGTATACCGTTCACGGAGAACGTGGCCCCTTTGCTGATCGGAGCCATCATGTTAAAGCCCTGACCCGCCATGGGGGTTACTTGGGAAATTTGAGCACCGCTGATTTTGGCCTGAATCATGGATCCTGCATTTGCCGTATTGATGTTGGCCGAACCGCTTACGTTCAAATAACCATCGGACGGGGCTGTGCCCGTGTATAAATTATCGGTCCAACTGTCGCCGACTGTAGGTGTCCCGTTAAACCATGTCGGCTCGGTGTAAATACTCGAAGCATTGTGTGCCGCCTCGCTCGGAGTAGTTCGGCTATCGAGTAGCCGCTGAATAAGTTGTTTTAGCATTTAAACTCCTTGCCGAGCCTAAATGCTCGGCGTTATTAGATTGGGCAGAAATAGCAATAAACCATTCCGGCACTCATGCCATAGTGGTATTCAACTTGCTGTCCTTTTCTGATGTACATGTATGCTCCAAGATTGGAGCCGGGTTGTTGAAGTCTTGTTAGGGTCGGCCAATTACCTTGGGCTTTATTGCGGATACCAACAAATATCGCTTGCGTTGCGTAAATCCAAGCAACCCCATCCGCTGGAGCCACATAAATAAAAGCGTCTGTGCCCGTAGCTGTATGGACCAAGATATTTCCTGAAATGAAATCAGAAATGCCTATCTCTGACGACCTTTTCCCATATATAGTTAAACTACCCCCCCCCAGCCGCCGCTCACTGATCTGCGAGGAACGAATAAGCTACACAACAGACTTGCTAATTGTTTAAACATTGAAAAAACCTCCTTGTCTCATAGAGTTGCGGGCATCAACTGCCTGCTCCAATTCGTAGGCCAAAGCTTCCGGAAATGCCGGATAGTCGATAAAAGGAAAGCTAGGCTTGTCCGGAAGATCTTTAAGTGCTTGGCGATAATTCAATAACGCCTGTCGATCTTCTTCAGTTAATTGAGCTCTCTTCGCCTTGGCGGCTGACTGCACAGTAATGTCCGAGAGCTGAACATACTTATCAGTGTCAGAGATTCGAGCATTGCGCTCTCCTCTAACTTCTTGTTCGTAACGCTCTTGGACAAATTTGTCATCCAGTTCAGGAAGTTCTGTTGAAAGGTAGTAATTACCGTCAGCACTGTGGAAATAGCCTTGAGGACTGGGCTCAAGCTTCCAATATTTGATGATTACTCCATCATCTCGCTTAAATCTTTCGGATAGCTTGTAATGGCTCTCTGCGTACGCCTCATCTTTGGGATCTGTAAACGCGTGCTGACTCGGTGCATTGGAGGAAACAACAATTCTTCCGTCCGAGTCCTTCAGTGAGTATTTTGCAAGCGGTCGGCTCATTGCCTTGGCAAGCATTTCCTGCCTAACTTGTTCTAAGGTCTTCATTGTTTATCCTTCGGAATTGTTTAATTTGTCGATGGCGTTTCTGTCTCAGCAGAGTTTTTGGCATCATCAATTTCTTGCTGGGTACCACCGTTTTCAAGAATCAGTTCTTCGAGAATCGGGCAAACATAATCATCAACACGACCATTAAAGCTACTGTCTGCCCATGCATTGACTCCGGCGCCGAAAGCAATATTGTCTCTAGCCGTCTGTTGCTGAATCGTGCTTAACGACTGGCTTGCCTGATATGAAACAGAAGGCGTGAGGTCTGTGTAATCTGCCGATAGGAGAGCCGTACCTGCCGAAGAATCAACGGACGCGATCGTAAACATTCGGCCATCGGTTCCAACAACTGTGTCTCCGGCCTTGATATTCCCTTGCGGCTTAAGATCAGCTATCTGGATTGTTCCGGATACGGTTAAAACCTGATTGATCACGCGTACCGCATAAGCACTTGCGGCCGCTTCAAGGGCTTTCGTTTCTGCGGTCTGCGCAGCTGTCTGAGCAGTAGTTGCCGCTGTCTGAGCCGTCTCTGCGTTACCCTGTGCTGTCTCTGCCGCCTGCTGCGCGGCTTGTGCAGTTTGCAGTGCCTGTGCCGCATTGTTAGCCGCTGTTTGTGCGCTTGCTGCAGAACCCTGAGCGGCTGTCTGTGCCGCTGAAGCAGATGTTTGGGCAGTGTTTGCTGTGTTAACTGCGATCGTTGAGGCATCGACCGCAGACTTGGATTGCGCAATTGCGGTTTGGATGTCAGCATCCCAATCATCGACAGTCTGTTTTAGAGTCGCAACCTTTTCATTCGCCGCGTTCGCTTCTGCCAATGCATTCGAAGATGTTGAATTAGCAGTCTGTGCAGTTTGCCGAGCCTCTTTAGCGATTGATAGAGCTTCTTCGGAATTATCTGAAGCTTGGTCTGCATATTGGCCAATGTTGTTAATAGCATCTTCTGTCTGCTGCAGAACTTCCGGGCCGCTTATTACTCTGGTGCCTGTTGGCGTGTAATGGAATTGAAATTTCTTGTTTGCCATAATTTTTTACTCCGGCAACCTGAGGAAGTATGCAAGGGTGTAAAACGGAGGTTCGTTTGAAACTCCCGTAATCTCGACATTTGCATTCAGCGTGTGAGTGTGGGTTTGACCACTGCCAGTATTTCCAATCGAAAGGGAATGGGTATGGGCGCCGTTAGTCGATGTTTGTCCGGTCCAAGTTTTAGAAGCGTCAAAACTTATATCGTTTTGATTGCCGTTGTTACCTTCCGATTCATTTGCATTGCCAGCACCACTTCTACTAAAAGCTCCGCTAGCTCCATAACACTCGTTTTCTCCCCAGAAAGATCCGGTGATGTTCATTGTTCCACGAGTATGAGCATGATTTCCTGCGCTATTAGCGCTTCCGGTGTGCGTATGGGCAGGTAACTGTGCAACAGTGAGAGCCGTTCCTCCAATTGTTCCGTTGACCGCAAGATCCTGAATTTCGATCGTTGCAGATCCGCCCGCTGCCCCGGCGTTCTGAGGAAGAGATCCCTTAACAAACTTTCCTACTAAGTTTGGGACCGTCCCTCCACTTCCGTCCGATCCTCCGTCACATAAAACCCAGCCAACATCGGCTTGCGTAGATCCCCAAAAGATAGGATTCCTGTTTCCCGTCCCTCCAAGGGTTACGTTGTAAAAAGGGACAACGGCGCCGGCTGGGACAGTGATGTCAATATTTTTCCAAACTGCTCTGTTCGTTCCGGGAGCTACTGCCGTTGAATGAGGGCCGTTTGGCTGCAGACATCGGTACTTTGTTCCGTTCTGCATGACCTCATTGCCAACCTCGTAATCCAATAGGGCAGAGTAGTTCATGATTCCACCTTGCTGGAACCACACTGCAAATTGAGACAACAGGAACAAGACACCGTTGAAGTCTGCTTTGTGCGGCGGAATACCGCCCTGTTCAATCGGAACAGCATTGACCTGACCCCAGCCCTCCTGTACAGACAATCGCCCAGTTCCCGCTTCGGTTGGAGTTAAGGGAGGAATCGTGTATTCCCCGTTAGCTGCCACAACTCCGGGAATTTGAAATTTAGGATAGTTGCTCATATATCAATAACCTTTGAAGGATTGAATACGCCCTGATTGAAGGGAAGAAGTTTTGATCCGTAGAAACCAAAGACCAATGTGTTCGGAACAACGGCTTCGACATTTGCCAGAACGCCCGCAGGTCTGTTCAACAGTCCGTAGTTTTTGAGAATCGCGATTTGAACTGAATTAGGCTCACCCACAATTCGGATGTTGATTGTCATGTCCTGGTAATCATTGACGAACGCCGGAAGTCCTATCAACCGTGTAAGCAAAGAATTGATGGTTTCTGCCGTCGAGTTTGAAACATTCACAACAGCTCGATAAAAAATCAAGAATCTGAAAAACTCATCATCCAGTCGTGTGTCCTGCCCATCAATTACAAGGTTTCGATTCACGCCTACACGTTTGCCCCACCAATCCAGCCAAACCCCAGAAGCTGTCCCAGGGTTCAAGATGAAATTAAAAAATGCGTCCAGTTGAGGGGACGCGTCTAATTCCACATTGAAAAGTAACCCTAATTGTCGGTATCGCTCGGAGTGCGAATACTGCGACTGGAGCGCAATAGAAATAAGCGATCGGACATTTGAGAGTTTTCTGAAATCCTCGACACTCAGAATGTTCCGCCATGTTGCAGAATCAGCCATCTTAGCCTCCTGTTTGGAATACCAGAGAGACATCGGACTCTTGAATCGTGGGCTCCACATTCGCAGGAATCTGGACACTTGATCCGAAAGTCCCTGTTCCTAGGGCTACCTGAATGGATGCAACCGGAACGGCTGTCGCTGATTGAATTGCGGCATAGAACCGAGAAGCGTAGACAGTCGAAGCTAAAGAAACGCGGTCGTTCGCTCCTTGTCCAAGAACGTCATTGATCACAGCTTGGATAACATTGTTTTTCTCAGTCGGATTCATTGAAGTAGCAAAGAATTCAATCTTGACCTTCAAGGCTTGATTCTGCGGCCTGACAATGTTGTAGACGTAGGTGGCGTTGTAGAACCTAGAGTCCGTGTATGAAACTTGATAGGTTCCGGTAGTCCCACAGCCTGCATCTTTACGCTGGTAGATCGTTTGAGCGATCTGCTCATCCTCTCCGCCAACGATGGCGACCAAGATGGAATGAGGATTGATGCTTACACCAAATTGAGTGATGGCAGCATTCGTCGGATTCTCTAAAACTCTGACATCGAGGACGCCTTCAAGCGCCGCTAGGTTTGTCTCAATCGCTTCAACGTACCCCGTGGCATTGACTGCATAACTTTCTACCATACGGTTTCTAAGTTCTGCGTCCGTCTCTTCATCTCGACCGACTACGCCAGCGGCAGGATTGGTGATGGTGTCCCATCCTGCAATCGTGGTGACGATCCTATTCACTGCTCCCGCTGCTACTTCTAGCGGGCCATGTTCAATAGCAGTAAAGGTCGTTGTGACGCTTCCGGTGTCTCCGATTCGCGCACCTGCTGCGGCCGAATGTCTGTACTGATTGCCAAGGGAATCTTGCGCGATCGCACCATAGGGGATCACTGTTCCCTTTAATCCTGTGAGTACGCAGTTGACCACCGTAGGCTCGGAGATTTTACGATCCAAGCCGTAGAGAGCCGCCAGAGCATCCAAAAACTTTCCTGTTGCGAGATCCGGGTTGACCATGTTCGACAGGAAAAGAATCTCAGAGTTTTTAGCCTCGATTTCTGCCACGATTAGATCAAGAACCTGTCCCATTGGCGAACTGGGCTCGATGTTCAAAAGCGGATCAGTCGGCGATGTTTGAAACGCCTGCTGGATCCGGGAGCCTAGGTCAGAGCGAATCTCTTGCGTACTCGGCAGTTCTACGCCGACCAGTGGATTAAAAATAATTTGAGCCATAATTTTTTAGAACACAAAAGAAACTGTTTCGTCCTGTTCGGTTGTGATCGTGATTTCTCCATGCAGAGTTCTCGTTTCCTCGTCGAACTCGGTAATGTCCACAGAATCAACAGATCTCACGCCATCGACTCTATTCCCAGCCTCATGAATCAATTGAGCAAGGACGGAGGAATCCAGCTTTTTCGCGAGCTGGACTTCCTTCCATGCAATGCCGTTGGCCTGCTGGAAGTAAGCATCGTTGGTCCACAAACGAATCTCGTTGGCCAAGTTCTGGGCTATAGCAAGGGCTCCCGATGTAAGGAGAATGTTCCCTTCTTTCGTCAGCTGCAGATCCCATGACTGAGGATTCAGAAGAGCTGTTTTTGCTGTATGCGGCATGATCTAACTTCCTCGTTTACTGCGGGGCGCCGGTACTTGAATTCCCGCTTTCCACGCCAGAATGAACGTGCTCAGTCAAGCTGATACCCTTCGCTTTAACATCGCCACTGAATGTTGCGTCAGCACCGCCAGAACCACCGCCGGAAATCGGTCCGTTCAAATTGATCTGAGCAGAGTTGACTGTGAAACTGGTGCTCGCATTGACCTCACACTCCGGAGCCTCCATCGTGATCTTTGTCGGAGCTTTAATCTGGATAGTCCCTTCATCTTCCAAGTGAATAAAGACTTCCGGAGCTTTTCCCCAGAATCCACCAATGTAGAAAGAATCAGAGGGATCGAACTCTCTAAATGTCGCCGGAACCTTGGACGTGTTGTCTCCGTTCACATTTGAAATATCGTGTTTTGCAACAACAGCCAAGCCAACATCGCCTACTTTTGGATCACAGACGATAGCGGCAGTACCATGCTGCAGTCGAAAGTACGGCAATTTAGGAATCGTCGTTACTTCAATCCCTTGAGCCTGTACATTCATAGGCTTTAGCAAAGGCTTAGCCGTAACGTAACCGGCGCCGGCTTCTGTGCCTTTTCTCTCGACTGCCGTTACCGTGACTGGAAATGCCGTATAGACCGTCTTAGAGAGGATCGACTTTACAAAAAACTCTAGGGCATTTATTGGATTGGAGCCTGCAAAATCATCATAGTTTGCACTGAATTCTTGATTACTCATCGACCTCACCACCTCGGATAGATTGCTGTAATGCTCGTTTTCCACGCCTGAGCTCCTGGATCGTTCGCACTGAGTTCATGTCTGAGTCCAGTGATCTTCCAAGTTCCGGATGCTCTTGGGACTATCGTCTCTAATTTGAAATTTGCTCCGATCCGCAGATCCGGCCTAAAAAACGTCGTAACGTTGATACCGTTGTTGGAGAATGTCGGATACCCGATCATCCCATTCATTGCGTTAATCAAGGGAATAGAACCCTGAGTCTTCCGGATTCCGTGTTTTTCAACGAGCACCACCTTGTCATCGTCAAAAATCAGGTTGGCCCCAACTGCTCCGGCAATTCGTCTCATTTTCGTAACCGGATCGCCTTCAATAATGCAGTCCTTGATTGAAGCTGTGATGTCGTTATTCTCAAGTGTGTAACCGATCTCCTTTGAGATCTGGTCAATTAAGCCTGCAACCGTTTGGTTCCCGTTAACTGAAATTGGCGGCTGAGGTATCAGCGCAGGGAAAAGCCCGCAGTTTGCTTCGATCTTAAAAGTCGGAGAAGGAGCGGCATTGAAATCGGCCCAGGCGTTGATGATTTCGCCCTTAAAAATAACGGAGAGTGTCTTGCCCTTCTCTCCTGCAGAAACATTGATTTTGTTTCGTTTCAATGAAAATGACTTAAAACCTAAATGGGTCAGCCGCTCCATCGTGGTTAAGGACAACCCTTTAAGTTCTATCTGAGCTTTGGGAAATGCAGGACATCCGGACTTTTCGACCGTACACTTAACCGCAAATCCTTGAAACGTAACCGCCTCTTGACCGTCAAGGGTAATGGTTACAGCGACCTCTTTTTGCGTGTAGGTTGTGTTTTTATCAATTTCCGGCAGTAGTGACGGCATTTCCTGCCTCCTCGTAAATCAATATCCATCGAGAATTGAGCCCCTCGTATTGAGGGTCCGAGTTCCCTAAGGTATCGACAAAAAACAAACGCCCCGAAAATAGAGGCGTCGGATAACAATTGATGTCGGTGCCTACACAGCATCGGCGCCCAGCGAATATCTGGACACCCTCAACCATCAGGTCACAAAAGAGGTATTCGGCAACTTGTCGTAACCGGATAACGCAGTTTTGACCGTCAAGAACACATGAGAACTCTTGGAACGGAAGAGCACTTATAACGATTTGGTTCATTTGCTAAATAAGTTGGCAATACTCTTTAAGAACCCTGGTTTCACTTGGGCTTGCCCGGTATTCACCTTATTGGCCGAGGTTGCACGCTTGGGCGAGTACGAGGTTTTTTGCCGGCTTAGGTTTACAGTGACAATTTCAACGAACGAAGCGTGAACGTTGAGCATTGAGGCGCCCGTCGTTTGAGTTCGTGAAAAATCATAATGATCGAGCGCCATATTTCGCCAAATTTTGGCAGGGCTAAAAATCGTGCAGGTATCGGTACTGTTCAATCGCCTATCAAGCATGGCAAGGGCCAGAACCTGAATGGCGTAATTACCGTTAAACAAAAACTCCACGTTCACTCGTTCAGGTTCCCGCACAATGTTGAATGCTGCCAGCTGACCATTTTCAATAGGCTCTGTCGGAACCCTTGAAGATTTATCTGCATCAACTGCGCCAATAGAAGTGTACGGAACGAATGGCAGAAGATTGTTGCCAACTACCGCCCAGCCCATGGACATTACTGAGTTTAGACTAGCCATTTAACCACCACCTTGACGATATCCACTGGCCGCATTCTGCAGCATATCCTCGTAATCTCCCTGACCTTCCATTACCGCACGGTAGGCGGCGTCCTGTACGGCTTTAGGATCGGCGTTACCTTGAATCGTAATGCTGACATCCGTTTTCATCGGCGCGTTGATAACCGAAGAAGAAGTCCTAGGAACAATCGAAGCAGCGGCGCCGGCCTGAGCTCCCGGAGGTGCTTTAATCGGTGCCTTCTTATCGTCACCAAAGCCAAACCATCCGCCCACTGTGTCAATCGATTTAGAAGCCCAGTCAGGTAATTTCCAATCGGTGAAAAACTTCATTTTGTCTTCCAACCATTTGAAAATTCTTTTGCATCCGGATTCAATGTCCTCCCACGCCTTAATGAAGTTATCCTTCATCTTTGGGATGGTATTTATCAGGTTCGCGATATCTTTAGCCAAATCTCCGATAAACCCTACGACAGCCGTAATCGCCGCTACAACCACGTCCCCGAAGGCCTGCAGGAACATGTCTTTGAGCGGTGAAAGTTTGTCTAAAAGGTCTGAGATTGACTTCCAAGCGTCCTGAAACGACTTGCGGATTCCTTTGATCTGATCGTCCGTATAGCCTACAGATTTCAGGAAATCTTCAAATACGCTCGGTCCGCCTTTGGCGAAGACAATTAAGTCATCGATAGCCCCGGCAAGCAGGAGAACTCCTGCAATAAGAAGACCAATCGGACTGGCTAGAAGACCGAGCAGCTTGCCCGCCATCATGAGGGCAGATTTAGGCCCAAACGCCAATGCCGCTGCTGTAGCAATACTGGTTAACGCAATTTTGATAAATTGGCTATGCTCTCCAATAAACAAAGAGGCGTCGCCGAAAACCTTGACGGCCTTCTCAATGTACGGAAGGAAAAATTTCGCAATTCCATTACCGATACTTTGAATCGCCATTCCGGTCACTTGCCACGAAATTTTGAAGCGTCTGGCATTCTCTGCATCCTTAGGCGTTAAAGCGAGTTTTCGATATGTCTCTACCAGCTCTCCCATCTGCTTATTGTTTTGCAGAAAAACAGCCGCGCTTTCACGTGTCAGCCCGAGATATTTCAGAGCATAGTTCGCCTGAGCACCAGTCATGCCGTTGAGCTGTTTTCCCATACGAAGGAAAACCTCTCCGCTTGCTCCTGTGCGCTCAGTAAACGCTTGCATGGCCTGAGTGAACGCCTCGGCGCTTCCACCTGCTGCTACGTTCGCTTTTCTCCATGCATCAATCTCGGACACATTCATCCGGACTTTTTTGGAGATGTCGTCGAGCTTGGCACCTTCATCAATGAAATTGCCAAACATGAATTTGGCACCAAACATCGCAGCCAGCGGTGCGGCATAACTCTTAATGGCGGAAAAGACTTGTTTCGCCATTGAATCAAGCTGAGAAAGGGATTTTGATGCGTCCTTTGAGGCCTTAGAAACATCCTTCCCTGCTTTCTTACCGCTCGTGCCAACGTTCTCTAAATCCTTAGAGGTTTTCTTGGCGTTTTGTCCAGCCTCATTTATAGAAGAAGAAACCTCTTTGATGCCGTCAGAACCTTCTCCCAGAGCGTCAAGCTTTGCGCCTGCCTCCTGAGCAAATCCGAGCAACTGATTCAGTTTCTCAGACATCAACTCGAAAAATTTAACTACGTCGTTCGAGTTGACGGATACATCAATTACTAAAGAGTCGGTCTTTTGAGCCATGTTATCAAGCGCTCTTTTGCGCTACCCACGAGTTGTAGTTCTTAATCAAAAGTGCCTCGTCTAATGCGTAGGCATCTTCCAGCGTTAGTTGTGTCTGAAGCTCGACCAAGGACGCCATGCCGCCGTTGATTAAACGGGAGATCAGAGGCGATAGCTGAGTTGTGACCGCTACGCCTCTAACCTTGGCACAATCGGCTAAGAATTCTGCACGGCGGGGGAGAACTGGCGTATCAAGTCGGGAAAAAAACCGAAGTTCGCCTTGAAGCTTTCAATTCTGAGTTTGAGGATGGTCAACGGACTGGAGATATAACCGTCTGCGTCATCGAAGGAGAATTTGATCTCACTCTTACCATCCACCTTGTAGACCTCGGAAAGCAGTTCATCTAAAAGGGCCTTGGCTTCTACATGAGGAACACTGACAAGCGCTTTGATCACATCTCTGTATCCCATTTCGCTCTCAATATCGAGATTTTTGCCGGTCATCAAGGCAATCCGGATCATTAGATCTTCAGCTTTAGTTGCCGGAAACGGATAAATCTTGAAGGTCAGCTGATTACCGCCGTCTTCCAATTTGATAACTTTCGGTTCCTTCATTTAGATGCGCTCCATGGATTCAAAGTGGAACACCCAAGTTGTCGGCGCCAGAACTTTATTGAGTGCCGGCATAGGATTTGCTGTCTGCAGCACACCATTTGAGAACTGGTAGGTCTTGCCGATAGACGGGATCTTGATTGTCAGATTGCAAACATAGAGCTGTTTATTTGCACTCATTGCCTCGTAAAGCGTTGTGAATGCTGTCGCAGTCGGAGAGTTAGCTTCAAGCGTGATCGTTACAGGATAGATGTTCGGAGTAACGCCTGCTGCCATGAAGCCATCTACACCCATACGAGTCTCGGCAACCTGTTGAGAATCGGCGGCGATAGCGGCATCTGTCGAGAATCTTTCCAGCTTCAGACCGTTCGGATACAGCTCTTCAATCGTCATCACTGCTGACGCATTGGCGGATGTGATATCTAATTTCGGTTTCATTTTTATCCATTCCTAAATGAAAAACCCGCCATTACGACGGGTCTTTGTGGTTGTGAAATTTTGACTACATGACGGCTGTCAAAGGCATCTCAATTCGTTGGATACTGCCGGCATAGGTGTACCAAAGTCCCAAACGAGGGCTTCCTCGCTGTGTTCTAACATTTGCCGACGGAGATTCAATGAGGTACCAGTAACCCTTGGAGTAGAGATCTTGCTTGATCGTCGAGTTGTTGGTTTCTGTCAGCAACTGCTGAACCTGCGAGTTGGACAGTGCCAGCCCTGTATCAATCACGCCATTACGCTTGGCATCGTTGATGGGATCAAGCAACCATGCCTCGACATAAGCAAAGCCGATTGCGTTGTAGGGAGCGCGATTGATAGCAGCGAACCCGTCCATGATCTGACGCTGGATTCGGGCCTTGAACCAAATCATGCCGTAGAGGGCATCGATCCATTGGTAGATTCCTGAGAGTAGACAGCCACGGTTAATAAAGTCAAATTCTGCATTGCGTGTTGCAAATGCGCCGACATAGTTGACCTTGAGATCATCCAAGGCTTCAGCCACTTCGTCGCTGAGAACGGAAGCCTTAATTCCAGAGGCAGACTTCGCAAACCACGTCTTAATGCCTTGGATAGCGGACCAATCAATAGAAGCGCCAACTGCAAGGAAGGCCGCGGCATCCTGAGCGGTACCGTAAACTATCGCCAAACAGTTGTAATTGCTTTCAGCTAACTGGGCGGCTTTCGTTGTGGACTGGGTAGATTGATCCAACATCTTTGTGTCTGTGGACCAATCAAAGTACACGTAGTCATCATCAATGTCTGCCCAGGCCGCTAAAGCGGAAGCCTCAGCCACCTCTGTCGCATAAAGAGTCGTGAAACCGACCCAGTTACGAGAAACAGAAGTCACAAGATTCATGTTCTGAGCAGGTGTCAGAGCATCAGCGCCTTGAGAGAGAACGGCGCCGGAATCCTCAGTCAATCCGAGCAATGCAGATACATCCGTTCCAGTGGTCGCCTTTGTCGCGAAGGAGATTGAAGCGGTATCGCCTGTTTCTGTGGTGGTCAGGATGATGGCATTTTGATCAGAATTAAAGGCGCCGGAAACCGCTCCGACTGCAGAAGCCAGCTCTGTTGCAACGTCACTGAAAGACTTAGCCGTGGAGAAGTCGAGGTTCACGACTTCTTTTTCTGTGCCGTTGACCGAAATCGTCAGGGAACCGGTCGTAATGGCTGTCAGTTCAGAAAGTTGAGCTGTGATCGGAGCTGATTTAATCCAAGCGGCGGCATCTGCATTGATTCTGCGTGCCACAAACAAACGATTGATCGCCTTCAGCTGATTGTTCACTCCGGAGAAGTATTGATTAGCAAAGTCGGCCTCAGGGGATTCGGCACCAAAATAATTCCCGACAGCGGCAGCGGTCACAAATTCCAGTGCCGGAGAATCTGCAGGAATCAGAGCATTCTGGGTCAGCAGCAGACCATTTGTTTCAAGATCGGCGCTCCCAGCTCCAATGATGCGAGGGGTGATAGAAACCAATCGATTAGCATTGATTGACATATTTTTCCTCAAAATAAAAAAGCGCCAGAAGGCGCCGACGATAATTTTTATGGAGCGGCTATGAGCCACACCAGAAACTCATTTATTTGAAAATATCCTTTACAGCCTTAATCGCTTTCGCAATCACCCAAACTGCGAGCCCGTAACCGATTAGGTAAACGGGAAGAGCTGCATACAAAGGAACGACAGTGACCATGGTTAGGGCCTCCGCTAGGTCGTGTAAAATGTTCATATTGACTGATTCCCTTGCAATCAGTTAACTCAAACCCCGCTCAGCTACCAACTGAACGGGGCTATTTTTTTTCATAAAATTCTTATTCTTAGGACTGACATCTTGACCGGCTCTTCGGGCCGTTCTACAATTCCGCTCATAGCTAGAGATTGTTCTGTTGACCGGTGTAAACCTTTCACCGAGCCCTTAGAAGGCGGTAATAGCACAGCGTCTCTGGCTTTTCTTTTTCTCATTTCAATTTCAAAAGAAGCCTTTTTCTTATCAAACCATCGGTTTCCTTCGGTGTTGACGTTGTACGCATGGAAGTCAGTGCGTGACGATTCTCCTATATCGACAGCCACTGTTTTTTTAATGCCATTAACCCTTACGTTTTTCATTTTTGTATGAAAGGCCACTTGCGGAGAATGGTTGACAGCCTCTTTCCTCCCGAAGTAGGAGCCTTTTTCTATTACTTCTGGAACAAAAGGAAGAACCTCTAGTATTTCTCGTAGGTGCCCAGAAAATTTCTTAAATTCCTTTCTCCCTTTGCCATCGAAAACAACAGAAACTGTTTGCTTCTTCCTAGATATCTCCACCTCAGTGCTAACCGAACCTCCTCGCAGTTCATTGTCGTAATAGAGGACGATAGCTTTAGCGGGATTACCTCCGGCCTTTTGCAAGTAACTATGAATATCCTTTGAGGGCGGACTCTCAATGAGATTTTTCCCTGATTTCGGATAGGACTGCTGGCTTTCTACTTTCTTTCCTACTTTCCCTTCCAGTTTGCCATTCTTACCGACTGGTATATGAGTGCCATTCACCGTTATCCACTTTGCGGCATCCTGAGCATCACCAGGGTTTGTTGCGTAAGTTCTCCCAAGCCCATACATTAGTCCGAGCTTGAATGCTCTCCCAAGTTTGAAAGCAAGTTGCTCGTTCATTCTTTTTCCTTCGGCGGGTAGCTCACATCAACGTTTTTCAGATCCACATCAACCGCACTAAAGAATCCCATAGAAACTTTGATCTGGCTCTGCATACTGAGGTGAATCATCAGCGTTGATCTTCGGACATAGTTATCTGAGTCTCCGACGATGGTTGTGTCTCTAGGATCGTCCGCATGAAGCAGGCTTATTCCTCTGTCAACGAAGAACTGCACGCCTACCTGAGACCTGCATACAGTCTCCAAAGCCTGAGCTCTCAGCATCGCATTCATGCTGTCCGAGCCGTTTAGGGTCGAGGCGTAACAATCGACCTGTACCAAAACCTCTGTAGTAGTCGAGAGATAAACATTGTCATCGGTTTGGTCTTTCGTCCAATCCTCAGCGCTCGTCCCATGGCGAACACTGGAGATGTAGGAATAGATGACGTAATCGTTTCCCTCAGGAGGCAATGCCAGATTGTTCTGGTTACCGTAGAAAATGTTTTCCGGCGCCACTTCCGGAACTGCAAATATCTCAAGAAATTCTTGGATCGCTGCCCGGATGTTCGGGGTCAGGTTTTGTGCTTTCATCTTCATCCTCTACGATGTTCAGCTTCTGAGGCGTGGTTTGGAATGTGCAGCGGACCGCCTCCCAACCTGCGTCCGAAAAATCCTCGATCACCGCAGTGATCAGCCACTGGCCTCCCTTGGAGTCTTCGACATAATCTCCCGACCTGGCTAAGGGCCTATAGATTGCCCAAGGCCGCTGCTTCTGGTCGCTCGATGCGTAGAGGTACAGGCGCCGGATGATGGTGTTCTGTCCCGCTAGATTCGCGTGGTCAAGAGCGCTATCGCCTTCGCTTTGAAAATTCCCCTGAATCTCTTCAGGCGGTGCGTAATACGCTTGGACAATACCTCCTACATTCCTTTGACCGGCCGATCGATACAGCTTGAATTTTTCGTCAGCATAGTTGGCGTTAATCGCCTGGCGGACAATTGCGTGTAGGTTGAGAGACATTAGGAAACCTTCGCTTGAATAGAGGTTCTAAGAACGCCTGTTAGGGTCAGCGGTTTAGTCGTGTTTACGTTATTGGCAAGTTTTCCACCACCCTTTGCTTTGCGAACCTTAGCGATTTCCCCTGTAGCTTCAAAAAGAGCCATCGTAAGGGCTGATCTTTTAGGAAACGATCCTGCAGGGATACCTGCGTTGTCAATCGTCTGAACAATATCGTCTACTGCGGCCTGACCCATTGTCTTGAGGGAATATGTAATGTCGAAAGTTTTTAGGAAATACTTTCGGAATATTTCCTGCCACTCCGCTCTTTTGTGAGCGTAGGTAGCTCTCATGAACGGACGCGGGGGCATGTAGAGAGTCGTGAATTTGCTGTTCGGAGGCAGTCCAAGCTGAGCCGACAAGTAGTGTCCTTGCTTGCTCGTCACTGACTGGACCCACCCATATTCCAGATACATCCCAATGGTTGCGATGTCCGGAATCATTATTCCGACCTCTAGCTTTTTATTGCTATCGGCCTTGATCTTCTCTGACAGCTTTTTGAACGCATTGTTAGATGTGATGTTGATGCCCATCGTCATCATCCCCAAGGATGGTAATTATTTCCCGGATAAACTCTGCCGCCGATTCGGTATTTGGCAGTCAGCGTCCAGTACATGGCGCCGCATTGGGTTTGAGCCCACCAATCGCCGACAAATGTATTCGTTTTCAGAAGGTCAAAGCTGGTACTCACACTTCCCTGCGTAGCACTAGCAATCCTGCCAACCTGACCGTTCGGCTGCTGGCTGAGTGTCAGCAGGTGGCAGGTTACAAGATCAAGGAGCCGCTCCCTCGTATATATCTTGTTATCCGGATCGTAGGGAGCAAAGCTGTCGGCGTCCGTATTCCCCACGAACTCCACCGCCAAATCAAAGTAGAACTGCAGAGTTTCGTCCGGGAATTTAACTTCATCCGAAAACGCGGGATGAAGGATTCGAAATTTTTCAGGATCAAAGACGACGACAGCCATTTTGTTAACCTTCTTCGTTCTTAACTTCTTCAACGTTGACCGATTCAGGATCGATCGGATTGAGCCCGTGAGAAGCTTCTTTTAATTCGTCCTCGCGGCCTCTGAATTCTTGAACTGATTTCATCTCAAGCAGGCACGGAATACCGCCATTCACGCCTGTGAATACAGCCTCCTGTCCGTGCATCCTCTTGATGTTTTCCCAGTCCTCTTTATCAATCTGGAATGCGACTGAGTTTCCCTTGCCCAGCAGGATCCCGTCACGTTTTCCTCTAAGCGAATCATTTACGCCCGGAAAGACGATCGTTTTTGTTCCGCCATTGCCATTCGGCACATCATCAAATTTGAGGCCGTGTGCCAGAGTGCAAGCAATGATCACCGTGGACTGAGTTTTAGCAGTGCTCTTCTTCTGGGTATTGCTGAAATTGTCTGCGACAACCTTTCCGGATGTTGCTTTCTGAGTTGTGTTGGTACGAGCCATTATTTCAATCTCCTAAGAAAGAGGCCCGAGAGATCGGGCCTCCGTAGCTGGTTAGTTCAGGTTAGATGCCGAGCATCGTGGCAACGAGGCTGGGACGACGAATAACAGCGCCCCAAGTTCCGCCAACGACCTTTTGCTTGTAGCTGGACATTTCCGGAACCACACGACCCAAGAAATACTTCTCAGAGAATGCGCAGATACCAGTCTCAATGCCAAACAGGTCAGGAACAGTCATGTACAGCATTTCACCAGCCGTTGTAGTCAGCTCAGGAAGCTGAACAACCTCGATGTTGGGGAATGACTGCTTGAGCATAGTCATAGCCGTAAGACCGAAGGAGTTCGGCTCGGTCAGGTAAGGAGCTCTGGTGTTGCTGACAGCGAGAATGATGCGGGAGTTCTGATCAACCAAACCGCCGTTATTCTTGCTAATTTCAGCCCAAAGCTTGTTAATGTCGTTATAGACAATGTTGGCAGTCTTCTCAGGCTGTGCAGCGCACTTTGCTGTCCACGTAGAGTTAGCGGTAGATCCCGTGGTGATGGAGATCGGAGAAATCGAAGCGTTCAGGTTCGGGTCATTTAACAGACCGTAGACCTTCTTACCTTCGACACCATAAAGCGCAAACTTGTTGTGAGCCATCGCCATAACGTAGGCAGAGGCCTGTTGTTTAGAAGAAACAACATTCAACTTGGCCTTAGCCGCAAGACCCACCTCACGATCACCATACTTGATGACAGTTTGGAACAAGAAGTTTTCGCGAGTCGGATACTCCACGTTCACGTCTGTGGAGACGTTCTCTGCGAAGTCAGAGTAAGGAGTCACATTGCCGGCATACTCTTCGACCGGGAAGGTGAAGAAGTTGTCTGTCCAGTCACCCTTTCTTTCTTCGCCGAAAATCTTTGTAGCGTTCTGGGCGGCAAACAGAATGGGAACAACCTGCGGATCAATGTACGTCGTGAAAACAGACGGAACGCCGACACTAACAGTAGTCTGCAATGCGGCATCTCGAGCCATTGCCTTAACCGTTGCATCGTAGTCGACGTTGATCTTACCTTTGGCGTCTGTGGAATAGGACATGAATCCTTTTGCTTCCACACCATGCACGCCCTTTTGTTTTGCTAATTCAAAATCGTTCATTTTTTACCTCAGATTAGGATCCTGTCGCGGCAGGCTGATAACCCAGGCCGTGATTGGAAATAATGATCGTGTCGCCCTTTGCGCCAGCCGTCTGAACTGTCCAACCGGTGTCATTTGTGGCGCCGGCAGTACCAAACGAGATGACGCCGGTAGTCGGATTACAAAGAACCGCCTGACCGACTGTGGCGGCTGCGGGAGCAACGATGTAGTAATCACCTCGAACAGCAATCGTCAGCTCAGAGCCCTTCGGGTAAATATCCGGAGTATCTGTGCCCAGCTCGATGGACGCGGTGAACGTGCGCTCAACAAAACCGATCGGCTTGTCCCCAGCAGAGCCCTTCAAGGATGCGATCGGGAATTTCACGGCTGTTCCGGTTGTGGAGGCGGCCACAGCAAACGCAAAACCACCGCACTGGACAGTACCGTCAGACAAATAGTTCTGAGGCGTGTAGACGGCCTGATTGAATGCAACCTGCTGTCCCGGAATGCCGATAGCAGGATAGAGACCTACAGATTTTTGAAGCATCAAAAAATCTCCTATTTATTTAACATTGTTCAAAATTGCGCTGACGGCAGTCGGCTTCTCGGTCACCTTTGCGCCGGAGTCCTTCGCACCGGCTAAGGCCTTTCGACCTTGCATATAGGCGCGATATGCAGAACGAGCTTCGGATGCGGGGATGTTTTTCAAACCGAGTTTCTTGAGTGCTGCCACATAGATGGAACCTGCGGAGTCATAAGAACCTGCACGGATAACACCTAAAACCGGCTTGACTTCTTCGATTGCGGCCAGTTCAGAGTAGATGGCGTTTCTGAGAACCTTCATGGAGTCAGAAGCAGAGCTCTTCTCTTCCTTGCCGTTTTCGGGTTTCGGATCTTCATCCTGTGCGCCTTCATCTTTCTTCTGGGCGTAATTCAATCCCGCGGCGAAAGCCTTCTTCTCTTCTTCAGAAGCCTCATCAAGACCACAGGATTTCAGTGCATCTTCAGCTTCTTTTTCGAGATAGCGTTCTTCGCCTTCGCGTTCGTGATCAGAATCGAGGCGCTTAGGATCATCCTTTTCACGTTTTTCGCCGTAGAGAACGCCTGCTTCAAAACCAGCCTTGAACGTCGGATCCTTCATCTTTTCATCCAGCTCCGGATCGTCGTCCTGAGCCTCTTTTTGATCATCGGGCTTAGGATCTTCGTCTCTTGTAGCCTGCGAGTAAGCCAGGTCAGACAGAGTGGTCTTAAGCTTTTCAGCTTCTTCGTCCGTCAGGCCTTTTGCCTTCAGTCCATCAATGATCTTTTGGATCATCGCGTCTTTGTCATCATCTTGAGCGCCGTCAACGATTTTTCCGTTGGGATCAACGGAATGCAAATCGATAATCGCCTTTGCTAACGTCACTTCAGCCTGCTCAACAGCGTCATCTTTTTCCATATTGAGAAAGTCCTTATTAGAATCGCGAACTCTTACCTCAGGCCCAGCGCGCCCAGTTTCCACAAGCGCCAGATGGTTCGCTCTGATCCGGCGTTGCACATAGTCGTATTTCTCTCCATCTGGTGTCTCACCCGGCGTGAAGTCAGGTTCGAACGTGTACGCAAGACTCAGCTCACGCATTGAACCGTCCTCGATCCTGCTGCGTGCGTCCTTGTCGTAAATGTGGAGAGAGTTAACTAAAAACGGAGCCTCAAAAGCTCCGTCCGTTCCGGTAGTGCCGACCCGAGTTTGTTTGTTCTCGGGGGCTCCGTGATCATCGTGATGCTCCAGATGAATCGGGATACCGTTAATTGATTGAATCGTTTCGGGAGAACTAAGTTCTTCAGGCGGTCGATAAGCGTGATAGATCTTCTCCGGATCAAGTCCGAGCTCTCGCCAGCCAGCGATTTCTTTTCCGTAATACGGAGCAACTTGAACACGCGTCAGCGGAGATTTTTCGACATGAAGGAATCCATTGTCATCTACGGTTCTGACGCTTGTAGAGTCAAGTGCAACACTTCTGCTTTCTTTACTTGTTTCCACTTCTTCTGCTCCTAGCCCATAAATTCAAAATCTCCTAAACCGTTTCTTCTTCACGGGCTAAAATATCGACAAGTCGAAATAAGCCTCTTCCGTACTCCTGGATTTTGATTTCAGACCGGTACGGATTGAGGCTTTTTCGCTTTTGATTAATCAGGTAACACGGCCCTGAATTGGCACCTGCAAAAATAAAGTTCTCCTGGCATCACATTTCTTCCGACTTCTTTGTCGTACATGCCCTTAGACAAATCAAACTCTTTTCCATTCATTTCGATGTGACTCTCTCGGCTTGTGTACTTGCCGGGGACGTGAATCCAAATTCCGCGAGTGACACCGAGACCTTTGCAATTAGCCTGCTGAATCTGCTGATTCAGTTTTAGCGTTTGGTCAATTGCCACACGCTGAGCTCGTTGAGCCGTGAATGAAGAAGATCGTCCAAGGGCCTCGACAATCTGCGAGTAGGTCCCGTGACCTTCATACGCATCCATAAAAGCACCACGGATATTTGCAAGCTCGGATGTTGTGATGTTGCTGATGAGACTTGTCGTGTCGGCGACCATACGCGGAAGCTCATTCACTGCCTGTGGTGTAATGAAAAAGTGCTTTCGCGTCTGCCTCATCTCGTAGGCAAAAACCGAAGCCGGAACTCCTGCAGCCAGCAGTGATGCTTTCTGGGCCGTTGAGACATCAGTAGCGAGATTCTTCACGTACCATTCAGCGATCTGACGTGTTTCCCGATCTGCGGTTTTCATCCAGTTGCCCATGTTGCGGGCAATGAAGTCATCAACATTGCGACGGAATCGATCAGGATCACGAAGAACCAAGCGGTTGATTCGTTCCTTGATATTCCGAAGCCGTGCGCGATCGAGAGGATCATCCGGACGGAACGTTAAGGAAGCGTCCTCGGTCAATCCTCCAGCATCAGACAGATAAAGAAGTATCTCGTTGAGAATCCTATTTCTGAAGGACTTCAAGAAGGTGTCGAGCTTCCTTTTGAACTTCGCTTGTCTGCCTAGATTCGGCTGAACGGCACGAGCAGTCTTCATTAGAAAATCTCTCCAGCTTTGTCTTCATCAGTCTTCGGCGCCGGCGCCACGTTCTCAGCCGATCGCTGTTTCAGGAAGTTGTTCATCAGCTCATTCTGCTGACTGGGATCATCAGTCATGAGTTCGCCTTCCATCCCCTCCGGCAATTCTTCCGGAATGAAGTCCAGACCCATATCTGAATCACGGCGGACAAACTCGCGGACTTCTTCAGCGCTCAGAACATTTCGATCCTGCAGCACTGCCAGCATGTCGACCTTTGTCTTAGCTGTGATTGCTGTAGCAGCGGCATCGGCCTCTCCGAGTTCGTTGAACTTGAATGTAACGGACGGATCAACATGACCAAACTCAACCAACTGGATAGCCTTCAAGACGGTTTGAATTGCGTCTCGATTGAGCTCCTGCTTCGACTTGATATGGTCGTAATAGTTCCGGATATCGCTCTGACCGGTCGCATTGAAACCGCTCGGAGAGATTCCGAGGAGCTTGACCGCAGGCGTACGGTTGATGGCCGCAATGAATTCCAGAGCTTGCCGTATGATGCCTTCAACTCCTGAAATAGTAAGAGTGATGTTCTGCAGATCCTCGGAAGAGTCACAAGCGAAAATGGCCTCATTCGAGCGATAACGCTTTAACAGCATCATCTTTGCGTCTAACTGCTCGATGCCGCCAGTTTGCAGCGCTTCGGCAAAATTCGTTTTGAATACCGTGAGGTTCAGTTTCTCCAGGATGCTGACGCCTGTTTCTCTGGCTTTATTCCAGTGCAGAACATAATCCCAAAGAATCTGAGCTTGTGGGATTCCAAGGAAGTTATAGGCTGGCCTCAGAAGTAAAGGAGGCTCATTGTCCACGAGCCTGATCATGCGGGAAGCGTGAACCTCTTGGCCGAAAACAAACCAAGACTTTGGCTTTAAGTAATCATCTTTGAGCGGCTGGTTTGCGTTGTAGAAGCCAGGCGAAACATTGACCGGATCAATGACAATAAATTTGACCGATTTATCCTCGCCAACCAGTTCTGCTGATTTGTCAGAGTAGTTGAGAGGAAGCTTTAACGCTTCTCCTTCGACCCCAGTGTCAACAAAGATAAAGGCTCCTCCCATGAAGCCGACGATGCTCAGGGCTTCATTAAAAAGCCTTCTCAGTCGATATTTGTTCTCCTGCAGATCTTGGAGCGTCTTAACGTTATCCGCCGATTCGTCTTCACCGCCCTCCACCTGAATCCATTCTCGACACATGTCATCCGCGACAGTCTGAATGCAGGTGCGGATCATGCCGTTTTGCGCGATATTCTGAAGGACGCCATAGCCGACAAACGATGTCATCGGGAACTGGCCTAAATCCAAGGCGTGCTGTGTCAACGAGGCATAGTACGCATTGAAACTCGAGCCAATCGCGGCATCATTTGTAAAACGAGACTCTTCTTTCTCCGGCTCTTTGGTGTTCAAAGTTATCGGAGGATAAAAGAGCGTTTTAGCCTCTTCCGGAGAGAACGATGTTCTAGGAGGCACGAAGCGAGAGCCTGCCGCATCGATGATCTTTTGATTGATCTTTCTGCGTTTGTTTTCGTCTAGTTGATTCATGATTTTCAAAATCTAAAACGTGCCTGCTGCATCTGCTCTCTAGTCAAAATGACGCCTGAGCCGTTGCGGAAATAGTTAAGACATTGACTTAGGGAGTCGACACAATCATCGTGGGCGCCGGCTGGGAAATTCAGCAATTCAGCTTCAAATGCACCCATCCATGGCGTTTTCTTCGGATCCGGCAAGTAAACATTGCCAGCCTCAAAAAACGGCGTAATCGCGCTCGCACGGGCCTCCTTAGATTCCTTCGGAGTAACCGGAACAATGCCGCTGACGGTTTTTTGAAGTTCAGAGATAATCGCTGATCCGTTCGCTTTGTCTTCAACCAACTTGCGTAACGCTTTGGGCCACTTGTGCGCAAGAATGAGGAACATCTCACGTGTTTTAACGAAGTCCCACTGACCTCTAACTTGATCAAGCAAATAAAAATTAGCGCCTTTCTTTCCCCAAACTTGTCCTACCACATAGTCGGAGTTCTTCGAATCCTTAAACGTCATGTCCCACGACGTTACGATCTGATCAAACTCAGGAGGCAAGCTCGATTCCGTCCAGTATTTGAACCATTCGGCTTTGAATATGTTGCCTCCCTCCGGGATCGGATGCTGCTGATACAGTGCAGCCCAATCCCTCGATCCGACAGTTTTCTGAATCTTTTTAAGCTGATCTAACGAATAACGCTCAGGATGCAGCGCCTCGCCTTTCCGCCTATGGATTTCATCATGCTCAGCAATCGCAGGATAGTTAATGACCGTAAAAGTATCGCCCTGTCCGTTCTCCATGTTTTCAATGAGGCGCCCAATGAGATCGTCTAAGTGCCACCTCGTAGCCATGACGATCACACCACCGCCCGGAGACAAGCGTGTATACGCCGTAGATGTGTACCAGTCCCAAATAGACTGTCGCACCGTGGCACTATTCGCCTCTGCGCGATCTTTCACGGGGTCGTCGATAAGCAAGCAATCTGCGCCTTGACCGGTGATGCCTCCGCCCACACCGCAAGAACGGTAGGCGCCAGCATGACCGACAATCTCAAATAAATCGGATGTCCGAATGTACGACCCTC
>ERZ779658.881-NODE-881-length-26482-cov-3.972150_pt1 | contig 26482 bp, 46 predicted proteins | sample MGYA00511485_ERZ779658 | MGnify/ENA primary metagenome ERZ779658 (study PRJEB29588, sample SAMEA2162182) | human gut metagenome | biome: human gut; feature: human-associated habitat; material: faeces | place: Denmark | collected 2008/2010 ... | reverse complement strand
ATGATATTTTAGAAGAGGAAAAAGAACAAATATTAAAAGATATAGCAAGAATAATCAAAAAACAGGCTATTCCTAACATAAAAGAATATGTAGATAATAACTAAAAGTAGGTGATACAAATGACTAAAACAATAAAGAATCTATTAAAAGCAAAAGAATTAATAGAGAAAAAGATAAATTTAAACAATAATTTACTAGAGACAATAAAAGTATTAAGGCAAGATGAAAATAACCTAAAAGACGAAAATGATGCTTATGAGATAGCATTAAAACTAATTAAGAAAAGGCTAAAAGAAGAATATAGAAGGTAGGAATACAAATGAATATATATAGAATATACGATATAAAGAATAATGAGCAATGTATGAGAGTAGGGACATTGCAAGAAGTGGTAAAGTTTTTAAATTTAACAGCAAGAGAAATGAGTAGAGCATTAAAGAAAAATAACACGGTAAGAAAACATTATAAAATATATTATTTATTTAATGAGGAGGTATACTAATGAGTAAATACATAAAAGAGGATGTTGAAATAATGCTAAGAAATCATAAAAAAAATGAGGCAAAATTAACAGAAGTGCAATTAAAAAAGGAAGGATATCAAGAGCAATTATGTTATGCAGGAACAGTATATGAAGATACAGAAAATGAAATAATAGAAAATATGCAAGTAGCTGGACAAGCATATGATAGTATACATAGTAATACAAATAAAATATCTGATAAGGTATCAAATACAGTTGCTAATTATAAAAATGAATTAAACCATATAAATAAATTTGATAGACAGTATATAAATTCAAAAATTATAGAATGTGAAGCAGAAGAAAATATATTAAATAAAAAAATAGTAAGAGTTAAAAATTTATTAACTATACTTAGTGAAAAACAACGTTTTGTAATTAATAAATTTTATATAGACAGTGAAAAAGGAGATTGGAAAAGAGTTGCAAAAGAGTATGAAAATGAATTTCCAAAGTATTTGTCAATAAAACAATTACAAAATATAAGAGATGTAGCTTTAAAGGACATGTTAGAGGTATTAAACACATAAAATTCGTTAAAATTTCGCTAAAATTTCGCATAAATTGTATTTAAAATTTCGTTTATAATATTATATAATTATAATAGAAAAATTATAAAAAGTTGCAGATAGAAATATCAAACCCAAAGCGACAAAAATTAAAAATAAAGCCCCTTATAATTTTTATTTAAGTTGAGAAGAATAGATGTTTTAAATGTCTATTCTTTTTATATTTGTATACTGTTGACATAATACAAAAAGGGTGATATAATATTAGCACAATCGTAAGATTGAATAATATTTTAAAGGAGTGCTTATTATGGCAGACAGACATTCGGAGACAGGAAGATATGATGGTAAGTACGGCGATACTACCGTAAGCTGGGAGAACGGCCAGAAGCAGGATGAATCATTTACGCAGTACAACGTTAAAGACGTTGATACGGGTGATCATTACTTCATTAACACCAGAACTGGTGCACAGGGAGCGGCTTTGGGCGATTATAGACCAGGACGTGACGGTAAGTAACAACAAAAAAGGAGAGAGATGAATGTCTCTCTCTTTTTATAGTATAAAAAATCTATTATTTAATAGGTTTATATAATCAAGAGAAATGTAAGTAGAGAATAAAGAGTAAGTACAAGCCCCTTTTTGTATTTGCTCTTTTTATTATGTTATGAAAGGAAGATAGAAAATGGATTTTGGAAAAGCGATACAATTATTAAAAGAAGGAAAAAGAGTACAAAGGCAAGGTTGGAATGGAAAAAATCAATATATAGAACTTGCAACTTGTATAAGTTATAAAAACACTAATAATGAAATAATAAATGCTGAACATGATGCAATAGGAAACAAAGCAATAGCATTTGTAGGAACATCAGGAGTTCAATTAGGCTGGTTAGCAAGTCAAGCTGACATGTTAACAGAAGATTGGAAAATAGTAGATTAAATTAGTTATTACCAGTATGCTAGGTAACTGATAATATAAAGTTTGTTATGTTTATTTGATATGGCAGACCTCCTTTCAAGTTATTTTTTTATATAAATTTTTACAGAACTTTCCTAGCGAGTTCTAATTAATATTTGTAAATAGTGCGAAGTATGTAAACATATATAGAGAGCAGAGTGGCAAAAAGTAATCTATTAGATGAAGTATAAGCCGTTTAGTTCTAGAGTGCAATTATATATAACTTACATATTTCGTAGTGTTTATAAATAAAAGAGAAGAGGAAAAGATATGGAAATAAGAGATTATTTATTAGATGAAATGAAAAGATTAAATAGAATAAATGATGGTTTAGAAAAGAAAATAAATCAAGGAATGGATTATAATAATGAGCCTGAACAAATTGTATGTAATGTTAAAGCTATGTGTGATATAGCTTCTATTTTGATATAAAATTATTGTTTATTGTAAGTTTGCAAGTTTTTATAAAATTCATTATATATTTCGCAAGGAAGAGTTTTTATTTGTTCTTCACTACTGAATTTACAAGATTCAAGAGTTTTTAAAGTTAATTGTAAGGCAATAGTTTCTCTTGATGTCATAAAGCAACACCTCTTTTCTGTATAAAAGTAATGTTCAGGCTCAAAAGAAATTATATCAAACCAAAAACAAAAATTTTGTCGAAATATGTAAAAAATAAAATAAAAGGAAAGTACATATGACTAATCAAGAAAGAATAAAAAAATACACAGAAGAACACTGCTCAAGATGCAAAAATAAAACAAAGAACGATTGTGAAATAAGAGTTTTTCAAAATGGAGATGTAATATGTACAAAGTGTGTGTATTATGAGCGAGAAAATTAACTATGCAAATTGTATGCAAAGAAGATGCGATGAGTGCAAGCATTATGACTATTGTTTTAGATATAGACCAAGAAAGGAGAAAAAGAGTGAAATTCAAAATAAACAACAGAGAATGGAGAATAACTGAAACATCCCAAGAATCAATAAAAAATATGCAAAATATTAGAAGAGCAAATGAAGAAGAAAACTTAAAATCAATAGACACAAGATACTACGGTATTACATATTGTGATATACAAAAAATATATATAGATGAAGATTTGCCAGCAGATAGAAAGAAAGCTACTTTGATTCATGAATTAACACATTGCTATATTGATAATTATATAACACATTGTGATAAACAATATACAGAAGAAGATGTTGCAGACATAGTAGCAAATTCTTATGACATTATTCATGAAATAGTAGAACAATATTTCGAGGTAAAAAATGAACATAAATAAAAACATAAATAAATTATTATATGCTTTATCTATAAAAGGACAAATATATAAAATAAATAGTTTTCAATTTTATAGTGAAAAGAATTGTAAATATTGCACTAAATACCAAATATTAAAAAGAGAACAAGTAGAAATATACAATGAAGAAACAGATGAATTTGAATTACAAGATAGATATAAGCAAAAAGAAGAATGTTATAACAAAATAGATGTAATGAAATACTTAATAAAAGAACACAGAAAAGGAAGTGAGGCAGATGGAAGATGAAAAAGATTATAATAAATTAACAGAAAAGCAAAAAAGATTTATAGATTATTATATAGAAACTGCGAATGCAACAGAAAGTGCAAAGAGAGCAGGGTATAGTTCTAAGACAGCAAAGAATATAGGTGCAGAAAACTTAACCAAACTTAACTATTTCATTCAAGAACGATTACAACAATTAGAAAATAATAGAATTGCCTCACAAGAAGAAGTATTACAATACTTAACAAAAGTAATGCGAGGAGAAGAAAAAGACCAGTTTGGATTAGATGCATCATTACAAGATAGAACAAAATGTGCAGAACTACTTGGAAAAAGATATGGTACATTTAAAGAAAAAGTTGAAGTTGCTGGAAATATACCAGTGGTGATAGCAGATGATATTACAGAATAAAATAATAAATAAAAATACACAACAACAAGTAAATAACATATCATTACAAAGTATAGTTGGGAAAGGTTATGCAGAGTATTGGCATTGCAAATGTAGATATAGAGTATGCAAGGGTTCAAGAGCAAGTAAAAAATCAAAGACAACAGCATTATGGATAATAAGCAACATGATGAAATATAAAGAAGCTAATACGCTTGTAATTAGAAAAACATTTAGAACATTAAAAGACAGTTGTTTTACAGAATTAAAGTGGGCAATACATAGATTACAAGTAGATAGTTTTTGGGAGATAAAAGAAAGTCCATTAGAAATGACGTATAAGCCAACAGGACAGAAAATATATTTTAGAGGTTTAGATGACCCATTAAAAGTAACATCAATATCAGTAGATATTGGTGTTTTATGTTGGTTATGGATTGAAGAAGCATACGAAATAACAAAGGAATCTGATTTTGATGTAATAGATGAAAGTATAAGACGGAGAAGTTCCAGAAGGATTATTCAAACAAATAACAATAACATTAAATCCTTGGAATGAGCATCATTGGATTAAGAAAAGATTTTTTGATGTTAAAGATGATGATATATTAGCAATGACAACAAATTATCTTTGTAATGAGTGGCTAGATGAAGCAGATAAAAAAGTATTTGAAAGAATGAAGAAAAATAATCCTAGAAGATATCAAGTTGCAGGATTAGGTAACTGGGGTATAGTTGATGGATTGGTTTATGAAAATTGGAAAGAAGAAAAATTTGAATTAAATACAATAAGAAACTTAGATAGTGCTTTTGGGTTAGACTTTGGTTATACAAACGACCCAACAGCACTATTTTGTGGTGCAATAGATTTAAAAAACAAAAAGATTTATGTATATGATGAAATATATCAAAAAGGAATGAGCAACAAAGTAATATATGACAAAATAAATCAGATGGGTTATTCAAAAGAAAAAATAACAGCAGATAGTGCAGAACCAAAGTCAATAGATGAATTAAGGGGATTAGGTTTAAGACATATTACAGGAGCGTTAAAGGGAAAAGACAGTATAAACAATGGTATTCAATTTATACAAGATTTTGAAATAATAATACATCCTAAATGTGTAAATTTCATAACAGAAATAAGCAATTATACTTGGGATGAAGACAAGTTTGGAAACAAAATAAATAGACCAATAGATGATTTTAATCATTTGATGGATGCAATGAGATATGCAGTGGAAAAATATATAAATCAAAAGAAATTACAATTTGGTTATAACAATATAATGTAAAGGAGAAAAATAATGAGTTTTGTAGAAAAAATACAATATAAAGATGATTTTTTAAGTGAAAAAAATATAAACCAAAACATAAGTATATTATGGGGAAAAGCATTACCAATATTTATGCACAGAAAATATTTACAAGATAGATTTACAAGAAAATATGATAAAAAGGATGTTGTTGTTGCACTTGAATATTATATAAGTATTATTGCAAGTGGATATTTTGGAGGAAAAGAGCCTCAATTTAAAGTTAAGAATATAAATGAGACTCAAAAAGGAATTTTAAATAAAATATTTAAAAGAATTTTTGGAGAGAAAAATGATCCAGAAGACTATCAAGCTATTATTGATTATATTGCAAAATATAATGACAATGGTAGCTTTTTTTATGACTGTGTACTTGATTATATTACAACTGGAGCATGTTATGGATTGGTGTATGAAAATAAGAGCAACGAAGAAGTATATGCCAATGTTTCAAGCTTGAATACAGTAGCTATATGGAACTATGATGTACCTAGTACAAAAATAGGTTTATTAAGATGTTGGTACGAAAACACAGCAACAGGTGGAATTGAAACACATTTAGAAATAATAACAAAAGACTATAAAAAACAATTTGTTGATGGAATTGAAAAGAAATCTATTACAGAAAATGCTGAATATAACTTTGAAGAAGTAGATGGTAGCAATAAACCCGTAAGATGGACTGATTTGCCTTGCTTTGCTGTAGAAAACCCTTATGGAATGGCTTTTTTTGAAAATGTTATGACTCTAATAAACAAAAATGAAAAAGTAATTGAAAATAATGCAAACATTTTTGATTATAACGATAATGCAAAATTAAAAGTAACAGGATTTTCTCCAATGAATGATCCGTTAATACCACTTTTGAATGATAAAGGAGAAGAGCAAAAAGATAAAGAAGGAAATGTAATAATGACAAAAAATCCTGCAAGAGTACAAGAGGATGAAACTATTCTTAATGCTAAAGTATTTTATACACCAGACAAAGAAGGCGACATAGACTGGATCATAAAGGATATAAATGATACTGCATCAGAAAATCATAAAAAAACATGTTTAGATATGGCACTTATGATTTCAGGAGTACCGAATGTAACAGATCAAGGTTTCACTGATGCTGATAATGCAGCAGCTTTAGAAAAGAAGTTTTTTCCTTTAGAACAAGTATTACAACAAGCACATCATTTATTTAGGAAAGAATACCTAAGAATGTGGGAAATGATAACAGCAAGAATTAATTTAAAGAAAAATAAAGAGTATGACTTTAGAGATATAGATGTTATATTAATACGTAATTTGCCTACAGATACAGAAAGCTTAACAAATGCTTGGTTAAAATTAAGAGGCCTAATAAGTGATAAGTCAATTATAAGTCATTTACCATTTGGATTAGATGCAGAATCAGAAATTGCTGAAATGGATAAACAAAATGAAGAGAATATTCAAAAGAATTTACAACAAATGCAAATGATGGGACGAACAGGAGTAGAGCAAGATAACAAAGAAGACAAACAGGACGACAAAGTAACAGATTTGACAGATACACAAAAAGCACAAAAACTAACAGCAGACAATAAGAAAGAGCAAACAAAAGTTGGTAATAAGCAAATCAATAAAGAATAGAGGTGTTTTATATGTGGGAACAACACGATAATTATATAAAACAGTTAAAACAACTATATAATAAGACATCAAGACAAACTCAAAATCGTTTACAAGAAATCTTTGATACGTTTAATTTTACATCAGAAAATATATATGATATAGCAGACAATAAAACTAAGAAAAGAATAAATACATATATAGAGCAATGGAAAGAACAAAAATTATTAACAGGTTATTTTGGAGTATTAGCAAACAATATTTATAAAAGAACAAGAGTAAAAAATAGTGAAATACTAGAATTATTAATTTATAGTGCGTATATAGAAGAACAAAACAAATTAGAAGAGCAAGAAACACAAATAATGTATGAAGATGCTAATTATTACTATGAAGAACGGACAAAAAGAAGTAAATAAAAAGAAAAAGCCATCAATATTAGCGATGGCTTTATTTCTTGCATTATTAGACCAACCAAATTATAGTGGCTTTAATTGGAAACAGTATATTGAAGCAACAATACAATATAATGCACAACAAATATATAAACAAGCAATTTTAAATATGCAACAACAAAAAGGCCTAGAAATTGATTCTGATGAGTTTCAAACAATAATAAATAGGCAAAATAATCAAAAACTTAATATAAATAATGATAAGATATCAGGTGCAGTAGATTTACAAATGATTGGATTAAATAATCTAGCAAAAGCAGAAGGAATAAAAGAAGTAACAGAAGATAATTCAAAAGTTAGATTTATTGCAGTAGAAGATGATAAAACAACTTTAATGTGTGATAGTTTAAATAATCAAGAGTTTTATATTAACAAAGAAAATGTATTTGATAGATATTATGGTGAGACACAAAAAGAATTAACAGTACAAAGAATTAGATGCAATGGATTAGTACTAGGCTTAAATCTCCCACCAATACAGCATCACTTTCACTATTGTAGAAGTACAATTGTGTATAATTCTAATAATGAGCATATTGAGTTAGAAACAGAAAAACAATTTAATATATTTGATACAAAATTTGAAAAAGATATAAAAGAAAAATACAATATTAAAAAAATGAATACAAGGCATATAGATAAAGAAGTTTTAAAAGAATTATTAAACAATATGAGTAGAGTATATAATGATTTTCCAAATATAAGAGGAAAGATTAAAGAAATAAAAGAAATAGACCATCCAAATGGTGGACTAGCAGTAGAATTACAAAAAGATGGAACATATGTAATGTATATAAATAAAAATAAATTTTATAATGGTAAAGTTCCAAAACAATTATATGAAATGGATGTTAAGAAGCATTTTCATCCTAATAACACAACTTATAAAGATATGTCAATACATGAAATAGGACATATAGCAGTAACAGAAATAATAAAAAAATTAAATCATAACAATAATAATGCAATAGTTTTTGATAGCGAAAATAATATAACAGTAAATAAAATATTAAATAAAGCCTTGAATAAAATAGGTGTAAATGATATAAAAGAAAAAGATTTGCTAATAAGAAATATTTCAGGATATGCATATAAAGAAAGAGGACAAGAAATTATTGCAGAAGCATTTGCAGATTATTATGCTAATAAACAAAATGCTTCATTATTAAGCAAAAACATAATAGAAGTTATGAAAGGGATGATTTAATATGATGCCTATGGAACACCCTTGGACGGATTGGCAAATAGATACACTAGGAGAAGAAAAACCATGGAAATGGAAAGAAAATACACCAAAGAAAATCATAGAAGAATATGAAGAATGGGAAAAATATTACAATGAAATGATGAGAATCAAATTTTAGCACTTACTAGCAAGTAGGTGCTTTTATTATGGAGGGATAGTAAATGTCAGATAAAGAAATTATTGAATACTTAAAGACAAATAAAGCTATTAGAGCAAATCTTCAAATAAGTGCAATTTTAAATATATTAGCAAGAGTAATGATACAAAAAGGATGGTTTACTGAAGAAGAATTTAATGAGGCGGTAGAAAAATCATTAGATATCGTAGCTAAAGAAATAATTAATAATATGTCATTAGAAGAGAGAAACACAATTGAATCACAAATAAAGATTTCAAAGAACGATTTATTCGGCTCATTGTTTAATAATATGATTTAAATAAAATTAAAGGAGGATAAAATATGTATATAAATCCATTTTGGTGTGGAGTAATAGCCACAATATTAACAGAATTAACAGGAATAATAGGATATGCAATATATCTTAATATTAAAGAAAAAAATAAATAAGTTATTAACATTTTATAATTATAAATTTTTAGACGTAGACGTGCGTCTATTTTTTTTATGCCTTTTTACTGATTGCAGGCTATAAAGAACAACAGAATACAAGTTCGCAATGGCTGGGGCTTTAAGCAATGGCTGGGGCAAAAGGAGTAAAGAAATGGAAGGACAAGACAATAATGTAAATCTAAATAATGCTAATACTGGGGCAGTTACTGAACCAGCGGGGGCAAATAATACAGGAATAAATGATAATCCTGTAACATTTGATGATTTCTTAAAAGACAGAAAGAATCAGGCAGAATTTGATAAAAGAGTTCAAAAAGCTATAAACACAGCAAAAACAAACTGGGAAGAAATGATGAACAGTGAAAAAAGCGAAGCTGAAAAGTTAGCAAAGATGAACAAAGAACAAAAACTTGAATATCAAGCACAAAAAGAAAGAACAGACAAAGAAAAAGCACTTGCAGAATTAAATGCTTACAAATTAAAAGAACAAGCAACAAGAATAGCAAGTGAAAAAGGATTGGATGTATCTTTATTGACTTTTTTAAATTTTGAAACAGTTAAAGCAGAAGAGATTAATTCAAAAATTGAAGAAGTTTCAAATGCTTTTAATAAAGCTGTTGAAAAAGCTGTAAATGAAAGATTAAAAGAAGATACTCCAATTCAAAAAACAGGTATTGATAATACAAAAAGCAAATCAATAGCTAGATCAAGTTATTAAAAAATAGGAGGAATAAAAAATGGGAGAAATTACACAAGAAGCATTAAATATAATGCTACAAGATGGTAAAACAAAGGATAATTTAAAACAAGTATTAAGTGGAGTATTAGAAAATGTTGCTGCAAGAGCAGTATCAGAACAAATAAAAGCTAAAAACGGTTCTGGAAATCCTGAAGGTGGAGTAATTGAATATAAAAGATTTGTAAATGCAGAATTAAAAGACAAAGGTACTGCAAGAGCTGCTGGAAAAGGCGATAAAGTAAAAGCTAAACCAGTAAAAGTTGTTATTGATACAGATAAAGAAATTGTTGAAGAATTACAAGGAAAAGACGTAAAACTTTATGGTATTGATGGTATGGCTGAAAAAAGAAAAGTAAATCATCAATCAGCTATTATAAGATACTTAGACAGAGAGTTCTTTGTTAAAGTATTGGAAGGAACAGAAGTTGCTGCTCAAAACAACATTCAAGACACTATTGATACTTTGCTACAAAAAGCAAGAACTTTAAAAAATGATTTTATCGATGGAATAGAATCAGATTTATTAGTTATTGTAGTAGATAGCGAATATAGAAAAGGAATGAAGAAAATTCTTGATGATTTACCAAATGGAACAGATCCAAAAGAACAAGCAATTGGTATGTATGATTCTGTTAGAGTTTATGAATCAACAAGATTACCAGACGGTGTAAAAGCTGTTGTAATGATGGACGGAGCTATTGCTCAACCATTCTATGTATCAGAATATGGAGCAGAGAAAGTACCATTTGATGATGCTGTAGCATTAGAAGATTTCTTATATAAAGGAACAAAAGCTTTAATGGAAGATACAATATTCTATGTAACAGATGCTAAACTTGGAGATTTAACTGTAACGTCAGTAGCAGGAACATCAACAGGAAAAACAAAAATAACTGTTACACCAGCTTTAACTTCTGGAAATAGTTATAAATATAAAACAGCAGCTAATCCAACAATGCCAGAATATGATGCTGCCTGCACATCTGGATATACAGCTTGGAATGGAACAGATGAAATAACAGCAACAACAGGTCAAAAAATAATTATTGTTGAAGTTAATTCAGAGAATAAAGCAAAAAAAGCAGGAATGACAACAATTACTTCAATGGCTTAGGAAAAAATAGGAGGCAATAGAAATGGCAGAAACCAGTAATATAGATAAAATAATAGCCGATTTAGGATCTAATTATAAAGACGACGAAGAAGTTTTGAGTGAAATATTAGAGGAAGTAAGTTCTATTGCCTCTAATATTTCTAATAGACAAAAAGAAGATATAAAACTATTTCCATACATAAAAAAAGCTACGAAGGCAATTTATTTGTCAAGAGGAGCAGAGGGCTTAACCAGTCGCAACGAAGGATCTATATCAAGTTCATATGAAGATATTATAGAAAAATTAAGAAATGACATTATAAAATCTGGATTAAGGAGGATTAAGTAATGCTATTACGAGATTTAACAAAAGTATATATATCAGAATATGAAGAAATAGAAGATCACGGAGAACCAGATAAAAAATGGAAATATAAAAGCATAGCTTGGCTAAATATGCAACAAGATGCAAATGAGCTAGACAGAAAGTCCACAGGAGAAGTGGATTACAGTATTTATAAAGGTAGAAGTACAAGAGATTACGATATACAAAAAGGCGATGGAGTATCATTTGAAGATGTCTCAAAATTAGAGAAGTTTATTCCTGAATATAGAGTATTAGATAAAAATAAGATAGGAAATACGTATGTATATAGAATGGAGAAAATGCAAAAATGATAAACTGTAATATAAAAGTAAAACATAATTTTAAAAATATAAATGCTATAATTCAAAAACTACCACAAACTGCAAAGATAATAACTGAAGATGTATTAAAAAATATTCAAGGTTATGCAATAAAATTGGAAAAAGGTCATAAAGAAGATGGAATAATAGTTGAAATGATAGATATGTCTACGAAAGAAGTAAAAGGAAGGGTCTATGCTGATCCTTCTAAATTTATAACTGAAAGTGGACAATCTTATTTGTGGTTTGAATACTTTGGAACTCGGACAATTTGCTGAGAAAACACATATAGGAAAAACAAAACACTTTATTGAATCGGGTTATACAGAATGGTATATACCTATAGACAAAGTAGGAAGAACATTAAACTATCCTATTGTAACAATAAGTGGAAAGCAATTCTATGTGGCAGTTCGGAGCAAAAGCAAATCATTTTTTAGGTGATGCAGAGTTTAAAAGCAGAAATGAAAATACAGAAATAGCAAAGAAAAGATTAGATGAAATGTTAAAGGAGTGTACAAAATGAAGGATTTAAGTATAAAAGAGTTTAGTGATTTAGTATATGAAAAGCTAGAATCATTGAAATATAAACAAATATTAACAAATCCAACAACTACAAGTAAATTTCCTTGCTTAGAGTTACATACACCTTTAAAATCTGTGAATAAAACGGAAAATGCATTTCCAATTCAATCAACATTCCAAATATCAATAACTTGTTGGAATGAAAAGCAACGTCAAGCCATGCAAATGACAGATGAAGTTGATACAAAACTTCAAGAATATAATTTTATAAGGACAAATACCAGCCCTGCAATGTATGATCCTATATTGCAAAAATACGGTATAACAATAACATTTGAGGTTCGTTATAATTCAATAACGGCCTCTTTTAATTTTATAAGATAATAGGAGGAATTTTAAATGGACCCAAAAACAAGTACAATGACAAAATTGTTTCATGCAGATACATTAGAAGACTTAAAAACACAGGCTAAAAGAAAACAAATAGCTTTTGTACAAAGTATACCAGAATTTTTAAAAGCACCAGAAGGAGTGACTTATAGTGCTTTAGATATTCCGGATGAAAGAATGGCAGAAGGAAGACAGAAAGCAGAAAATCTAGAAATAGAAATATTATTTAAAGAAGACCAATATGATGAATTAAAAGCACTACAAACTGCAAAAACAAATGGCTATTGGGCAATCCAATTACCAGAAAGCACAGCTTCAGAGGCAGGAAAACCATTAACATGGTACTTTACTGGAACATGTTATGTTGGAATGAGTGAAATTGCTATAGATGATATGTTAAAATCAAAATTAACAATTTATAGAAGCTCAGAAATACAAGAAAGTAAAGGCTTTCCCACAACTTAGTTCTACATTAAGTGCTAGGAGTAGAACAAGAAAAGTTGCTAGCACAATAGAAGAAAATAATGAGAAGGCAGAATAAGCCTTCTCTCTTTTGCAAAGGAGAGAAAATAAAATGATTATAGAAACAAAAAATAAAACAATTAATTTAGTACTAAAAACACGAAAAATAGTAGACATAGCTAATCTACTAAAAAATAAAAATTTTGAAGAAGCCTTCACAAGAGCATATTCAATATGTGATAGAGAAGCTTTGTCAAAAATAATATTTAAATTGGCAGAAAACGAGGATGGCAAAAGTACATTTATGACATCAAATGAAGTATATGACTTTATGGATGATTGTAGACTAGAAGGAATAACTGCGAATGATTTATATGAAAAGATTGCAGAGGCATTGAATGAAGAGGGTTTTTTCAAAAAGAAAATGAGCAAGAAAGAATTAAAAGAAATGACATCAAATCCTTTGTCAACAATGAATATGAACGATTTAGTTCAAAAATCAGCAGAAAGTGCAATGAGCAAAATAGCAGAGAAACAATTTCAAGAGCAGGGATTTCAAGGTTACGAGGCCTAAATGATATAGTAGAAAAAATAAAAGAGGCTCATAATTTGGTTGAATTGATTTATTCAATCGAGTCTCTTGCATATTATTTTGATATGAAACCATATGAATTTTGGAATAGTAGATATTCAGAAATAAATACATATTGTCAGACGCATCTTGTAAAAATAATTGATGATTTAAAACGTGAAATTAATTTACAAGAAGCGGTAACTAATAAACTTATAAGAGCGGATAGTATGAGTAGAAATCCTAAAATAGTACCAATTAGAGATAATTACAAAGAATTATTTAAGGAAGAAGAAAAACAAACACAATCTCCAGAAGAAATTATAAGAAGAATGAGATGTATAATGAAAGCGGAAAAGAATTAAAAAAATATTTTTCGACAAAATTTGACACAAAAATACAATTAAAAGTGGTATAATCTTTTTATAATATGTAAAAGGAGATGTATTAATATGAAATGTCCAAAATGTGGAAGTGAAAATGTTCAAGTTCAACTTGTTGAAGAGGGGCAACAAACTAATAAAAAGGGAATTGGATTTGGTGGACATGTAAATAACAGTGCAAGAGGGCTTACGGCTTTATGTACATTAGGTGTGTCTAATTTGTTTTGGAAAAAATCTAAAGGAACAAATAAAACAAAAACAATTAACTCTACAGTAGGAATTTGTCAAAATTGTGGTAATACATGGGCAATAAAAAAAGGCAAATTGGGTTCTGCACCTATAAGTATATTTAGATAAATATATAAAAAATGTCAAAAAAACACTTACTTTGGTAGGTGTTTTTTTTATTATGTTAAAAATAAAAAAGAAAGGAGAAATAACAATGACAGTAGAAGAGATAGAAATTGTAGTAACTGCAAAAGTAGAAGAAGCATTGAAAGAATTTGAAAAAATGTTACCTGCAATAAAAGAAAAAATGAAACAAGTTCAAGAAGTTTTTTCGAAAGTAGATACAAAGGCAATGACAAGCAAATTACATCAAGCAGTTAATTTTATGAAAAAGAAAATGCAGGACTTAAAAAAGAGTTCTGAAAGCAACGAAATTGCAATTAAAGTTAATAATAAAGATGCACAAAAACAAATATCTCAAATACAAAAACAAATAGATAGTTTACAAGAAAAAATAAATGCTCGACAAATGAAATTAAACGTAATAAATCCTCAGATTGATAAAATTGTGGATGATACTAGAAAAAGTGTAACACCCGATGGAATAAAACCTAATGATAAAGCAATGGATACAACGATTGATAATGCATTGAAATCAAATAAAGATTTTACATCATTAAATAGTCAAGCACAAAAGTTATATACAGAAATAGAAATGTATAATAAACAACTAAGTGAAGCAAAAAATAAAATGACACAATTAAATCAAGAAACAAACAAGACAGCAACTACTCAAAATAAATTGGGTAGTTTTTTTGGAGCATTTAAACAAAAAATAGAACAAGTAAAACCTAGTATATCTAATATGAAAGACAGCTTTAAAGAATTACCAAAGTTAACTCAAAATATTACAAATAATATAAAAGGAATGGGGACAGGAGTAAAAAATGGTCTAGGACATATCTTGAAATATGCTATGGCTTTATTTTCTTTAAGAAGTGTATACTCAGTGTTAAGTAGTTGTGCACAAAGTTGGTTATCTAGTCAAAATGCAGGAGCAAAACAATTAAGTGCAAATATAAATTATATGAAGTATGCTATGGGAAGTGCATTTGCACCTGTAATACAGTATGTAACAGGATTAGTATATCAATTGATGAAAGCAATCCAATCAGTTATATATGCATTGTTTAGAGTGAATATATTTGCAAAAGCAAGTGCAAGTTCATATGTAAGTATGGCTGGAAGTGCGAAAAAGGCAAAAGAAGAATCAAAACAATTAGCAGGAATACACGATGAAATTAATAATGTGCAAACTAATGATAATTCTAGCAGTGGAAGCGGAGGAGGCACATCACCGAGTTTTGACTTATCTGGAATAGATAATCAGATGTCTCCATTGGCTCAAAAATTATTTGACTTTTTTAGACCACTTGTTGATTCTTGGAATAAGTATGGAGAACAAGTTATAACAGCATCAAAAAATGCAATTAGTGGAATAGGACAAGCTGTTGGTGCAATGTGGGGGAGTGTAGAAACATTGTTTACTAATGGTACTATATACTCTATAATTGCGAATATATTAAATTCAATTGGGCAAATAGGTAGAGCCTGGGCAAATGCTTGGAATAATGATAATGACGGAACAGAAATAATACAGGGAATAGCAAATATAATTAATGATCTTACGGTTGCTATTTTGAATTTAGTTTCTAGCACAGGATTTCAGTCATTTTTAGATGGAATTTTAAGTGCATTTAGTGGAATAGTGCAATTTATGGAACCAGTTATTTCGGGTTTTATACAAATGTCAGAAGTAATTATAGAAATTGCAATGTCAACAATAGGGGATTTATTGACATTAATAGGAAATGCATTGCAGGGTATTGGACAGAATGAAATGGCAGTAAACATATTAAAAGCAATAGGAGAAGTAATTGCAATTGTTGTGGCAGGGATTATTGCTTGGAATACCGTTCAAATGGTTTTAAATGGATTGATGGGATTATTTACAGTATTAACATCACCAATAACTTTAATTATTTTGGGAATAGTAGCTGCAATAACTGCAATAATTTTAGTAATTCAAAATTGGGGAATAATTTTAGAATGGTTGGGAAATATTTGGAATGCCATTGTTGATTTCATAGTTGGAGTTGTAACAAAATGGATAGAATTTCAAAAAGCAAAATTTGAGTTCTTAAAAAACATTGTAATTACAGTATTTACGGCTGTAAAAAATTTTATAGTTAATGTTTGGAACGGAATAGTAAATACTATAGCAAATGTATGGAATACTATTGTAACAAAAGTAAAGGAAGGTGTGTCTGGAGCTTGGAATGCAATTACATCCGTATTTGGGAACATAGGTAATTGGTTTAGAGATAAGTTTAGTCAAGCATGGCAAGCAGTAAAAAATGTATTCAGTTCTGGAGGCCGTATTTTTGATGGAATAAGAGAAGGAATATTAAGTGGATTAAAATCAATAGTAAATGCAATAATAGATGGAATTAATAAAGTAATAGCCATACCATTTAATGGATTAAATGCAGCCTTAAGAACAATAAAAAACGTAAATATTATGGGGTTAAGTCCATTTGGATGGATATCTACCATATCAGTTCCACAGATACCAAGATTAGCTAAAGGTGGTGTATTAACAGAGGCAACAACAGTATTAGCGGGTGAATACTCTGGAGCTAAAACTAACCCAGAAATTGTAACACCACAAAACATAATGAGAGATACTTTTGAAGACGTATTATCAGACTTTAACAATAGTAATGGACAGCCATTACATGTAACAATACAATACTTAGGAAGAGAAATATTTGACGATACAATAGATTATATAAACTCAAAAACTAGAAGAACTGGTAAAAATACAATAGTAACGGTAGGTGATTAATAATGATATGGAGAGAACATGGAGAAACACAAAATTTACCAACTCCATCTGCATATAGTGCAGATATAGAAGATACAGACAATGATAGTTATACAAGTAAAAAAACAGGGGCATTGATAGACAATCCGATAGCAATAGGAATGTTAAAACTTTCTATGTCATGGGATTTAAATTCAGAAGATGAGGCAGAGAAACTAATACAAAAAACATATAAGAACCCATTTGTTCTAGATGTAAAAGTACCAGTTGTTAATGGTGGATTTTTAGAAGGAGCAAAGTTTAGAGTTTCAAAAAGAAAAGTAGAAATGATAGATACAGAATTAAATACGAACACTTTCAAAACAAGATGGAAGTGTTCTTTTAATTTAATGCAAAAAGAACTAACAGAAGCTCAAAAACAAGCTTCAAAAAAAGCAAATTTATAGGAGGCTATAAATGTATAATACAAGTCAAAATTATAAAGATAAAGTATTAAATGATTCAATACAACATGAATTAAATATATACATAGACGGAAATAAAATCGAACCAAATCATATTATAGATTTTAGTTCAAAATTAGAATTATTTAATAATAATGAATTTTGTTTAGGGTGTACTCCAGAAATTGATATTGAATTTGAAATAGATAAAAGAGACTTGCCAGATGTGTACAATGAGGTTTATGTTGAAACAGGTATAGATGGAGAAGTAGTTCCAATAGGCTATTTTACTATTCAAAAACCAATTGAGGATGATGAGTTTAAAGTAAAGATAAAAGCCACAGATTATATGAAAAAATTTGAAGATAATAAATATGATGGTAGCAATTTAATATATCCAGAAACAATGTTGGAAGTCTTAAAAGATATATGCAATAAAGTAGGAGTAGAACTGGGTTCTACTTCTTTTCTGAACTCAAAAAAACAAATAGCAGTATATGACAACACCGTAACAGCAAGAACGTATTTAGGTTATATTGCAGAACAAGCGGGCGGATTTGCTGTAATAGGCAGAGATGGAAAACTTTATATAAAAACATTTGGAGAAGATACTGCTAATTTTGATATTGATTTGTTTGGAGATTTCACTTGGGGTGATAAATTTAAAGTAAGTAAAGTTTCTTATGAAGATGGAATACAAAATTATAAATTTGGAGATGAAACACAAGCAACAGTATTTATTGATCAAAACAATATGTATATAGTTGATAGTGAACAAGTAGAGAATATTTATAATCAAATCAAAGGTTTTGAAGTATATGCATTTGAGGGGGAGACAATAATAGACCCAGCTTATGATATTGGGGATATTCTAATAATTGATGATAAAAAAGTTTTATATCAAGGAGAGTTAAATTATGCGGGGAAATTTAAGGCAAGTATAAAAAGCAAAATACAGGTCAAAACAGAACAAGAAAGTATGCAGACAAAACAGAGTAACTCTAACAAAATAAAAAGGGTGCAAAGTGAAATAAATCAAATTGATGGGAAAATAACACAACTAGTACAGGAATCATCAGAACACGAAGAAAAAATAACAAAAGTAGAACAAGATCTAGATAGTATAAATCAAAATGTAAAAGATATAGTTGATTATAAAAGAACAATAGATGGAGTAACAGAAATTCATTTAACAGAAGCTGGAAATGTAAAAATACTAAAATTAGATATAAAAGGGAATATAACATATGTTAGTAATCTATTTCCTTCTGATGATTTATTTCCAAGTGATGAGTTATATCTTAATCAGGAGGTATTATAGATGATATATAAAATAATAGTGGATAAGCAAGCAAAAGAAAACCCTTCTTTAGAAAAAAAAGAATACACTGTTGATATCGAAGAACTACGTTGCAAAGGTGATGTGTATGATAGTTTAAATATTGAAAAAGACAGAACATATGTTGTAAGGAGATTAGAACTAAGTGAATTTCATGTGTTAAAAGAATTGAGTAATCCTAGAATAGAAGAATTAAAAGATTTAAATGTAGAATTATTCGAAGGAGATAACTATATTTATTTAATTGATATGATTGGAAATAAATTTTATGCGGAATATTTGATAAAAAATGATTTTAATGATATTTATGCAACAAAAAATGAAATGAATAGTGCAATAAATCAATCAGCTCAAAGTATAGAATTAAGTGTAAATCAGAAATTGATATGTTATTCTACAACAGAGGAAATGAATAGTGCAATAAATGTTAGGGCCAATGAAATAACTAGTTCTGTATCTAAAACTTATACAACAAAGCAAGAATTAGCAACAACAAAAACTGAAATCAAACAAACGACTGACAATATTGCAAGTACTGTAAGTAAGAAGGTGGGAAATGATGAAATTATTTCAAAAATTAATCAATCTAGTGAAAAAATTACAATTGATGCAAATAAAATTAGCCTTAAACGGAAAAGAAATAAATTTAACAAGTGATAATACGATTATAAAGAGCAATAATTTTAATGTAGATAAAAACGGCAATATGAGTTGTACAAACGCTAACATATCTGGAACTATATCAAGTAGTGATGCAAATATAACAGGCGGGAAAATAGTTTTAAATACATCATTATTATATCATTATGATACTTTTATAGTTAATGATTCGGAACATGGATCACAAAGTGGAATTGGAGCTTCAGTTGCAGTAATAGGGCAAAGTGGAAGTGATACAAATTCTGGAGTTCAAATATTTGGTAGAGTATCTGGCGGAGGTGCAAGCCATGTGTATGCAGATGATTTTAGCAATGGTTCATTAAAGGAATTTAAGAAAAACTTTGAAAAGTTAGAAAATGGTTTGGATATAATAAAGGCTACTGATATATATAAATATAATTTAAAGACTCAAACAGACGAAACAAAGAAATCTATTGGTTTTGTTATAGGAGAAGGCTATAATCATTCTAGTGAGATAACCTCGCTAGATAAAGATGGAAAAGAAGCAGGGGCAAACATATATTCAATGGTGTCGGTGTCTTATAAAGCAATCCAAGAACAACAAGAAATGATAGAACAATTGCAGGAAAAAGATAAACAAAAAGATAGAGAAATAGATAAACTTATAAAAAGAATAGAAACTCTTGAAAAGGAGGCAAAAAATGGAAATAATTGAGTTTAAAGGAGCAACAAAAGTAAAGAATGCATATGTAGAAATAGAGGGAACGCAATATGAAGTGGTACCGGCAGAATATAGTGGAGAGACACCATTAACACCTTATAATATAAACAGAATGCAAGAAAATTTGCTTACACACATTTACCAACTAAAAATAACATCTAATATAAATGCAGGAGCAGAAGTAACATTACCTTGTTATTATCAAGTTGGACAAGAAGTATTAGATGTATACTTAGACACCGAAAGACTAGCATTAAGTAGTGATGATGCCGGAACAGATGGACATTATAGAGAAATAGGAGATGCAGATAGTATAAGCAATAAAATAAAGACAACAACAGATTGGCAGTTAGAAACAGGAGATATTTTAACATTAGTAGTAAGGGGGGAATATAATGCTAACACTTAAAAATTTAATTAAGAAAATTGAAAACAAAATAGATTTTCCAGATGGAAAAAATATTTTATATACTTCTTCAGGGTATACAAATAAATATATTAAATTATTTGATGTAAATATGAAAACTGTATTTAAGACGGCTACGATAATTTTTAAAATTACATCAACTCAACAGTATGATTTTGATGATATATATAGTTTGCAAATTAATAGACAAGATTCTACCAATTTTAAAGTTAAATTTAAAAGAATAAACCAATTAAACCCAGAAGGAGTTGACATTTCAGATAATATTATAATAGTAGAAAGCAATTGTATATTTTCTGTTTGTTTTAAATTGCCAGGTGGTTCACGTACTCCTAATGTTCAAATAATATCAGCACAAAGATTTAATTCAGATATAATATTTGGCAATGGTGAAATTTTAGATTCTTTACCTTCAGGTACACAATACAAAATTGAAAAGTGGAAGGATTTACCATTGGCCACAGGAATAACAGTTGATAAGATTGCTAAAAAAGCTATTTATAAGAAAGAAAATGGAATTGTTACAATTGTAGGAGGAGTGTCAGGAATTACTAAGGCAGGAACAACAATAGCACAACTTCCAGAAGGGTATAGACCGGCAACCCAAATATATTTTGAGGGATTTTGCTCTGGGGTTAGATATTGTAGGTGGATAATAACTCCGGCTGGAGGAATTATGTTAGAATGGGTCTCAGATAATACATATACTTCTGCTTGGTACAACTTAAATTGCACATTTATAGCAAATTAAATATAAAGGAGAAAAATATATGACTAAAATAAATCATGTAAGCCTTGGGGCTGTACACACACACACACACACACACTTATAGTTTTATAAAAAGAAAAGAGGTGTTAATATGATACCTCAAATAAAAGGCGTAAAAAAAGAAATAAACAATTTAAAAGAACAAATAGAGAACGAAGATACTGGGTGGATTAATGGAACTTTAAATACTGGAATAATACTTTCTTCTAATAGTGGATTTCAATATGGAAATGGTATACAAGCAAGAATAATAAATGGAGTACTATTTGTTAGAGTTTCAGTAAGCAAGTCTACAGGGTATTTTGCAGCAGCAGATAAGGAAGTAACTATAGGGAACTTACCTAATATTACAGGATATGATTTAAAAACTCTTTTGAAAGGAAAAAATTATATAAGAGCAGGAGCCTTTGGAACAGAAACATCACAAGGCTTTTTACAGGTAGCTGATGGCAATGTTACTGTTCGTATTATTAATGGAAATGCTTATTGGTTAACTGGAATATTATCAATTCCATTAAACTAAAAATGTAAATTTCTCGAAAGGAGGAAGAAAATGCAAGATACAAAAGTTGTTGAAAGATTAGTAGAAAATGAGCAACGTTCAAAATCAAATTCTAAAAGATTAGATAGTATTGAAAATAAAGTTGAAAACATATATGATTTAACGCTAAGTGTGCGAGAAATAGCAACAGAAATGAAGGCAATGAGAGAAGACCAAAACAAAATGAATGAACGCCTAAAAATAATTGAAGAAAAACCAGCAAAAGAATATGAAGAAACTAAAAAGCAAATAAAAAGCAAAGTAGTTTCTTTTTTTGTTGGAATTATATTAACAGCAATAGCGTTTATCTTAGGATTAAGTAAATTTGTATAGGAGGGGAAGATAATGAAAAAATTCAAAATAATAGTATCATCAATATTAATGTGCATTATATTGTTTGTTGTATTTGCTTTTAGCGATGATAAAGAATTACAAAAAGATGTAGTAGAAAAAATGACAGATACAATAGTAGATATTGCAACAAATGAAAGTACAACAGAAATATTAAGTTTAACTGCAGAAGATGAACAAATACTAGAAGTACAAGAAACAACAGAAAATGAAGCATTTAAAGAGCAAGGACAAGTTGCATATGAAGGTGCAGAAAAAACACCATATATACAATTAGAAGATTATGCTGGACTAACATATTTCTCACAAATAGATAATAGATGGAAAAGTAAAATGTATTCTAGTGTAGGAGATAGCACACAAACAATAGGCACAAGTGGTTGTGGACCTACAAGTGCAGCAATGGTTGTGTCAAGTATAAAAGGAACAATAACTCCAGCTAAAATGGCAGACTTATATGTAAAATATGGTTATAGAAGTGCAAATCAAGGTACATATTGGAGTGCATTTAAATGGACAGCAGATGTATTTGATATAGGTTATAGTGAATGCTATAAATTAGATGATGTGATTTCAAAATTAAAAGATAACAATTATATAATAGCAAGTTGTAATCAGGGATTATTTACATATGGTGGACATTTTATAGTTCTAACAGGAATAGAAGGCAATTACATAAAAATATATGATCCATATTTGTATAATGGAAAATTTGAAGTTTCAAGTAGAAGGGGATTGGCAACAGTAAGCGGAAATACAGTATATGTGTCAATAGATAATTTTAGAGAATATGCAAATTACCAAAAATTCTTCTGCTTTAAAAATGATAGAATACAGATAAAAGAAAACACAACTACACCTGTTATAATAAATGATAATTCATCTGCAGTGTCTAATATAAATTACCAAGTTAAAATTATAGCAAATGGTGGTTTAAATATAAGAGCTGGAGCAAGTGTGAATTATAATAGAGTTGGTGGTTATACTAAAAATTCTATAGTAACAATATTAGCAGAAAGTAATGGCTGGGGAAAAACAGACAAAGGTTGGATTTCACTAGTTTATACAAGCAGATATACAGCAGCTGTAAAAAATGCAACAATTCAAAAATATACAACAGGTACATATAAGGTTAATTGTAGTAAATTAAATGTAAGGACAGGACCAAGTACAAAATATAGAATTAAACCATTAAAGGAATTAACAAGAAGTGCAAGAAATCAAGGTGGATATGTAAGAGGAGTGAAATGTACAGTTACAAAAGTAATAGGAAACTGGGGATTAACTCCAAGTGGTTATATTTGTTTAGATTATTGTACAAAAATAAGATAGATATTTAGAGGTAGATTGATTAGATTCAATTTACCTCTTTTTTTCGTTTTATAGCTTAAAATCAAGGGATATAAGTACTTGATCAAAAAATAAAAAGGGCTTAAAAACGATTTTGAGACGTCACTTTTTGGCTAGTTTCTAGTAAAAAATAAGATAATAAATGTTTTGAAGTGCTAAACATAAAAATAGAGTTTCGACTACTTTCGACACAACAATTTAACATAATATGTTATAATAGTAAAGGGGGATGAATATGAAAGAAGCATATACACAATCTCTACAAATGATTAAAGTATTAAATATAAAAAGTGAAAAAGAATACAGAAAGTTATTAAAATACTTTTTAATACTATCAGCAGAAAGTATGAAAGTAATGTCAAGAACGAAAAGATTTAGCAAAGTAATAAAGAAAGCAAAAGAAGTCTAAAAGGCTTCTTTTACTTTTGCATAAAAAATATTAAAAATGTAGATGCTAACATTGAGGTGTTTTTATGATCAATTATTATAAAAAAAGCTTAAAAGAATTAAAAGAATATGTAAGAAAAAATAAGAAAATTACAAGGGAAGAATGGGATGAATATGCTCATAATAATTGCTTGTTTAGTGCGTTTACAATAGCATGTCATAAAGATGCATACAGTTTTAAAGAATTAATTAGAAAAATGAAAAGAAGTATTTTCATATAAGAAAACGGAACTTTTCCACCATAGTGGACAAAATGTATGTTATAAGAAAAAATGAACATACTAAAACTTGAGGTGGAAAAGGTTGAGGATAGAGATATTATTGAAAGAAATACGAATAGAAAAACGGTTACAGTTTGTTCCAGTTATCAAAAATAACTGGAATATCAAGTTCACATTTAAATTATATAGAAAAGAACGAAAAAGAACCTAGTTTAAGTATGGCTGTAAGAATAGCACAAGCATTAAATGTAAAAGTAGATGAATTATACAAAATAATACCATAAAAGGTATTATTTTTTTGTATAAGAAATAGCCGCGTTTATAAAATTTCCACCATAGTGGACAAGAATTAGTATATCAATATTACAGAAGCTTCTAGAAATAAATGTAGGAGGATATGTAATGGAAGATGTAGTATTAAATGAAATAATAAAAGAGCTAAATTGGAAAGAGAGGATTGTAGTAAAAATATTCAGAAAAACTTTTTATAAAATGTACAGATTGGGAATGATGGATTGCTTTAATTATTACAATAAATAATATGTTATTTTGAGTTTAATAATGATACAAATAGAATGGAAACATATTATAGGGGAGAAGCAGAGCCCATGCCATATAATACAAATGGGACGCTTAGAGTAAGAGAATTTAGAGGTTCAAGTAAAAGTAATATTTTATGGACTACAAAAAGGTGTATGCAAAGTTGGAATAGTCAACGATATATATATGGAAGGCCTATTCCTGTCGGATTTGCTTTTAAGAGGCCATATGAGGGAGGACATGGAAACCAAAGTCAACATTATGCAGGTGTTGCATTTGATGTTGGTCAAACATTAAGTACAGCTGAAAGAACAAGATTATGGAATTCGGCAAATAATTCCGGAGTATGGGCATATGTTGAGCCAATATCACAAACACCTACGTGGGTACATTTTGATAAAAGATTTGGAAAGCCAGCATGTTCTACAGGTGGATTTATGCAATTAAAAAGAGGAAGCATAAGTAATTATGTATGTATTGCACAAGATGATTTAAATACACTTGGATTTAGGACTAATGGGCTTGACCGGAATATTTGGAGCAGCAACTCAAAATGCAGTAAAAAATTATCAAACATCAAGAGGGTTAGCATCAGATGGAATAGTTGGCTGTAACACTTGGAGATCATTGCAAGAAGAGGTAGTTGGAACAGGGGCAACAAGCACAACTATAAACTAAATTATAGTTTAAAAGTAAATTTAAAAGAATAATAAAAGGAATAAATTAAAATAATTTATTCCTTTTTTATAAGTTTATTTAATTTCTGTAATTAATTTTTATAATTAATATTAAAAATTAAAGCTAACCCAAATTTTTACTAGCATCTTTTTTCTGTAGTTTAATAAGTTGTTTAACCATAGTATCTTACTTGACACATTAAATTGCAACTGGGATTTTTCCAAGCTTAATTTCTTTATTATAATCATTTAATTGCAAATAATTTTCTAAAAAACTATTATCAACAAAATCATTTAAACTTGAAGAATTACATTCGATAATATCATTAAATAAAAAATCAGAATTGATGTTTAATGCTTGGCAAAGGTTAACTATGGTAGTTGCGCTACCAAATGCCACTCCACGTTCTAATTGACTAATATATCTTGCAGAAAGAGATAGCTTTTCGGCAAGTTGTTCTTGAGTGTAGTCTGTTTTAGATCTTGCAAGTTTAATTCTCTTACCAATTTTTTTTCTTAGTACTTTTTCAGTATCATTCATAATTAACCTCCTTAAATAATATAAAAAAGTATAACAATCCAAAGTTAAAAATAACACGAACTAATAATGTAAAACAATACCAAAAGTAACACTAATAATACTAAAAACGCGCAGATTTTGGAAATTAATGAGTAACTATTGACAAATTTAATAGATTTAAGTATAATATCATAGTGTTAGCAAAAAACTTTGTTAACCATGCGGAAAATCCCGAGTATACATAGACGTATATCTGGAAGGAGGGGAATTAAATGTCAGAAATTAAAGTTAAAGATGGAAATATAGAAGATGCTCTAAAAAGATTTAAAAGACAATGTGCAAGAAATGGAGTTATGCAAGAAGTAAGAAAAAGAGAGCATTATGAAAAACCAAGTGTAAAAAGAAAAAAGAAATCAGAGGCTGCAAGAAAAAGAAAGTTTT
>ERZ779658.852-NODE-852-length-27064-cov-2.618423_pt1 | contig 27064 bp, 22 predicted proteins | sample MGYA00511485_ERZ779658 | MGnify/ENA primary metagenome ERZ779658 (study PRJEB29588, sample SAMEA2162182) | human gut metagenome | biome: human gut; feature: human-associated habitat; material: faeces | place: Denmark | collected 2008/2010 ... | reverse complement strand
ATCGGAAATATTAGAAAAAACAGAAATTATATTATTAATAAAAAGTTTTACAATTCCAGAGTTTGCAAGAACAGAAGGAACAGATTATGCTGATAATATTGTTCAAATTAAAGGAAAGGAGATTAATGTTAAAAATAAATGAAGTTTATAATATGGATTGTGCCAATGGAATTAAATTATTAGATGATAAGAGCATAGATTTAGTTGTTATGGATCCACCATATTTATTAAATCTGAATAAAGTAAGAAAAACATCGATATTTAATAATTATGCAAACGATTTGATTGAATTGAAGAATGGATTTGATTTACGAATTTTAGATTTATTATTGCCAAAGATGAAAAAGATAAATATATATATATATTGTTCTAAAAGACAAGTAAAAGACTTACTAGATTACTTTATTAGTAAAAGTTGTAATTATGAAATACTAACTTGGCATAAACAAAATCCTAGCCCATTAATAAATAATAATTATTTGCCTGATACAGAATATGTTGTATTTGCAAGAGAGAAAGGCGTTAAGTTATATGGAAATTATTTTACAAAACATAAGTATTTCATATCAGGAGTAAATCAAATTGATAAAAGGAAATATGGTCATCCAACAATAAAAAATCTTAATTTTGTAGAAAATCATATTATAAATTCAAGTAAAGAAGGTGATGTAGTATTAGATTGTTTTTGTGGAAGTGGTACAACACTTGTAGGTGCAATTAATACAAATAGGCAGTTTATAGGATTTGAGATAAACAAAGAATACTATGAAATTGCCAAAAGAAGAGTTGAGGAAGCTCTATCAAAGAGGGAAGAAAATATTGAAACAAAAAATACAAAATAATTATGATTTGACTAACTTGATAACTCCAATTCGGAGGATTAAAATTTGAAAAAAACAAGTTATATTTAGGTGATAGATTTGCAAAAATTTATACAATTGTTCACTATCCATCGAATGTTGAGGTAGGCTGGCTTGCCAAACTTGTTGAAAATACAGGAGCAATTTATTCAATAAATATTGAGCCAACAGATAATACACAATTAATAGAAAGTTTAGATGCTAGAATTAGAGATGCAACGAGCCTTTCTAAGGTTGCAAAGAATGAATCAATAAAACAAATGCGTGAAGCTGAAGTTCAAGAGGCATCAGAGATTATTAATAGAATGATTAATAACAATGAAGTAGTATCTTATTTAACAATTTATGTATGTGTATTTGCACAGGAAGAAAAGGATTTAACAACAAAATCGAAAGAAGTTGAAAGAGAAGTTCAAAAGTTACAACTTAAAATAAGACCTATAACAAATTTTTTGTTAAAAGAAGGAATTAAGTCAGTAGCTCCAATGTTTTCAATTCAACCACAATTAACTGAATACTTTAAAAGAAATATATTAACTTCTAGTTTTACTGGAGGTTTTCTTTTTAATACAAATACTTTTATAGATAAAAGAGGATATTACTTTGGAATTAATCAAAATGGTGGAATTATAATTTTTAATATGTGGCAAAAAGATTCAGACAGAACAAATAGCAATATGGTTGTTACTGGAAGTTCAGGTTCAGGGAAAAGTTTAACAATTAAGCATTTAATTTATAATGAACTGCCTAGAAGTAGAATTCTAATTATTGATGCTGAAGATGAGTATAGTTTTCTGGTAAGAAACTTAAAAGGAAAGATTGTAAATTGTGGTGGAAGCAATAATGGTCAAATATTAAATCCTCTACAAATAAGAGTAAATATGGATGATGAGGAAAATTTAAATGCAATAGCTTTGCATTTTCAATTTCTACATACTTTTTTTGAAATATTATTTCCAAGTTTAACAGATTTAGAATTTTCAGTACTTGATTTAGTTTTAGAGGAACTATACCAGAAGTTTGGAATTACTAAAGAAACTGACATTTCAAAATTTAAAAGCACAGATTTTCCAATACTATCTGATTTGTATGAGTATTTAATTAAGAAAAATGAAAAACAAAATAAAGAGGAATATACAAAACTAATTTCTTTATTAAGACCAATTTCAGTAGGTCAGGCATCAACAATTTGGAATGGTTATACTGATTTAAAAATAGATAGCAGAATAACAGCATTTAATACTAAAAATATGCAAGAATTTCAAGCACAATATAAAAGAGCACAGTATTATAATATTATGAGTTATGCGTGGGAAATCCTAAGTAGAAATAAAGAAGAAAAAGATATACTAATTGCTGATGAATGCCATATTTTGATTGACCCTAATATTACACAAACACTGGAATATTTAAGGAATATAAGTAAGAGAGCAAGAAAGTATAATTCTAGTATTATTGTAGTAACTCAATCAATAGAGGACTTTTTAAATGAAAAAATTAAGTTATATGGTCAAAGTCTATTAGCTAATAGTACATATAAATTATTTTTTAAATCAGATGGACAAGACTTAAGAGATATTGTAAAAACTTTTGGACTTTCAAAAAAAGAAGAAAGTTTAATTTATAATGCCCAGAAAGGTAATTGTTTAATTTCGGCAGGTACAAGAAAGATTTTTGCAACAATAAAAATTCCAAATAAAGAGAGAAAAATAATTGACGAGAATTATTGATGGAGGATTGAATGAAACCTGTATCATTTAAATTTAAAATAATAATTGGAATTGTATTATTTATTGTTCTAGTTGGTGCAACATATTATGAAAAATATGTAATTCATTTGTCAAGTAATCATCAAAAGTCACAAGCCGAAAGTTCTTCAATTGAAAATAGTTCATCTGAAATGGGAGTATTTCAATATAAGGGAAAGTTTCTAACTCCAGTCGAGAACTTTAAAGTCGTAACAAGTAAATTTGGATATAGAACACATCCAATTACACGGACAGCAAGGAAGTTTTCATTCTGGTATTGATTTAGTTGGGAATACAGGAAGTCATGCTTTATGTGTTAAAAAAGGAGAAGTAACTTGGGCAGGATGGCAAAATGGATATGGAAATTGTGTTGAAGTTAAACATATAAATGAAAATGGAGAAACATTTTATACTTTTTATGCACATATGAGAAATAATTCAATATGTGTTTCTGTAGGACAACAAGTTTCAGAAGGACAGATTCTTGGAACACAAGGAAGTACAGGAAATTCAACAGGAGACCATGTACACTTTGAAATTAGAAAAGCAGATAAATCAAAAATAGATCCCGCACCATATTTATTTAGTAAAACATAGGAGGTAAAAATGGAGAAATCATTGAAAAAAGAAGTAATTCTATATTCAGTTATAGTTGTAATTTTAGTAACGATTAGTATATTAAATCACAACTATTGGAAGTTGGGAATAAAAAAAGAAAATAAAGAAGAAAACCAAGTTCAACAATTACAGGTGAACAATGTAACTTACAATGTGCCATATGAAGAGCAATGGCTTGACTAGGAGGGAAGCTGATGATTAGTTATATTGCAAATACAGAAAATAATGGAATAATACAAAAAATCTGTAAAATGAAAAATATATTGATATTAAGCTCTATGAATGAAGAGATAGATGTAAAGCAATATATGAAGGAAACAAAAGTTAATTTTAATTTAATTAAGCATTTTATTGTTGACTTAAGTTTATTAAAAAATACTGAAACAGAAATTATTGAAAGTATATATAATTTTTCTAAATTATATGGAAAGACAAGAGTCATTATATTAGCAACAAATTATGATGAACAAAATGCAGTACTAACTAACCTATATGATCTAGGTTTTTATAACATAATAAATGAGTTTGATACTGATATAATAGAGCAAAAGTTATTAATAGCATTAAGTCAAAATGGATTACAAAAGAATGATGCAAGAAAATTTAAGAAACGAATTGAAGTAATAAAGAAAGAAAATAAAACTAAAGATATATTTGATAAAATAAGAACTTTTATTAAATCAAAAAATAAAAAAGAAGAAGTAAGTAGAACAGATATGCTTAATAATCAGGTATATCTTTTTTCATTGCTTTTAGAAGCAATAACAAGACTTGTAAAATTTATTTGTTATGTTGCAATTTTTATATTTACATCTATTGGTTTAACAATTCTTGTTAATGAACAATTAAGAAATTTAGTATTTCAAGGATTTTTCTTGAAATAGAAGTGGAGGAAATATGAATAAGAAAATATTATTAGCACTTGGAGTTACAGGATTAATATTGGTAAATGTAGGCTTTAGTTTTGCAACAAGTCCAAATGTTATAGAAAAGAGCAAAAGCGTTGATTATAGTGTATCACAAGATTATTATAATTCAATTGATAAGACTATAGTAGAAAACGAAAAAAGATATGAATTGCAAGATATCCAAAGAAAAGATAATTTAAAAACAGAAAGTAAAAAATATGAAACTACAGAAGAAAAAATAATTGATGCAAATTATAAATCATCAGCTAGTAGCTTTTTTGATGAATCAAGAAATATAGAAAATGATGGATTTAAAGGCACTATAAGTAGAGAGGATTCTTCAATTGAATTAACTCCTGCTGATAGTTACCAAGAAGAATATAAAGTTTATTTACAAAAAAAATATGTTAATGTTTCTAGTAATGAATTAAATAATATTCCTAAAGAGTTAAAAGAAAATGGTTTAACTTATTATCTTGTAAATCCTGTATGGGATATAACAGAAACTGAAGATGTTGATGGAAATAAAGTTCCAGTCAAATATAGTGGAATTATGAAGTATGAAGGGAAAGATACAAGGACAATAGTTACAAGATACATAGCAAAAATAAAATATACAGGAACTCTTGAAAAGCAAATAAAAGACACAACAACATTTACTGTAAAATACAGAGAAATAGAGAGCGTAAAACCTGAAAATAAAAATGAAGAGAATGAAGTTATACCACAAGCTTTAGTTGGAACAGCAGGAATCTTATGTGTATGTGGTATTGTTCTTTTAAATTACAAAAATGTAAAAGTATATAATTTGTTAGATGGAGAATATAAGTTGATAAAAAAAGTACATTTAGGTGAAGGAAAAATGCTTGTTGATTTAACTCCATATAATTATCAGTCTAGAAGTTATAAAATTATAGTTTCAAAATCTTTATATAAGAAGATTAGAGGGAAAACAGTAAAATTCAAGTATTTCGACAAACAATATAATTATAATATACAAAATAGAGAATTCGAAGTATTGGTTTAGGAGGTGAGTGATTTGAAAAAAATTCGAATTATATTAATGATTGTTTGTATTATTACGGTATTAGGAATAGGCTTGGTGGCTATTGATAGATACTTAAACACCAATTTGGCAGATGTTAATAGTATTAAAACTGATTCAAAATTTGAAGATGTAACTTATGATAAAGTAGAAGACATTTGGGATGATTCTGTGCTTGGAATTCTAACTATTGAAAAAATAGGATTGAATGTAACAGTCAAAGAAGGTTCAGGCAATGATGTTTTAAAAGATTACATAGGTCATATTGAAACAACTGCAACTTATGATGGCAATGTAGGACTAGCAGGACATAATAGAGGTTATGGGGATTCATTTTTTGCTAGATTAAATGAGCTTGAAGTTGGTGATATTATAAAATATAAAACTAAATTCTATGAGAGAACATATAAAGTTGATAATATCCAAGCTATTTTTGAAACAGACTGGAGTTTACTAGAAAATACAGAAGAAAATAAAATAACAATGATTACTTGCATACCAAACAGAAGAGAACAAAGGCTATGTGTACAAGCAACGGAGATTATGGAGAAAATTTAGAAATTTAACAATTGAGAGGGCACTTATTGAAGTGTCTTTTTTGATGGAAAGGAAAGAAAGATGAAAAATAAAACTAAAAAAATAGTAGCCATAATAATGGTTATGATGACGATACTTTCTGGTTTTGGAAATGTATTCGCAATGGAAATAGATTCCGCTGAAATTTATGGAAAAGGAACAATGGATTATCACTTACAATATTGGAATGATGAAAGACAAACATGGTCTTATGTAATTTGTAATCCAGCATATTATTCACATAATGGTATCCAGTACCCAGCATATTGTGTAAATAGTGATTTACCTGGTGTAATAGAAAATGGAAGTTATGGAGTAACAGTAGATTCAATGATTGATAATGTTTTAGTATGGAGAGCAGTTATTAATGGATATCCATATAAATCAGCATCAGACCTAGGAGTAGATACAGATGATGATGCATATTTAGCTACAAAACAAGCTGTTTACTGTGCTTTATATGGATGGAATCCTGATAGATATAGAGGAGGAGATGCTAAAGGACAAAGAATAGCGGATGCAATTAAAAGAATTGTAAATGAGGCAAGAAGTGGAAGTCAGCAACCATCTGATTCGATGGTAACATTAACACCATCAGGCAATATGTATGAAGATGGAAATTACTATGTGCAAAAAATTGATGTTTCAAGTGAAGTTGATATGGCATCATATGTAATTACAGCTACAGCTAATTTACCTGAAGGGACAATAATCACTAATGGAAATGGAGTTCAAACAGATTCTTTTAATGGCAAAGAAAGTTTTTATATTAAAGTTCAAAAATCACAGATGAATAAAGATATCACAAATGCAATAATTAATGTTCAAGGAAAATGTAAAACATATCCAATATTTTATGGAAAAACAACTGTAGCAGGAACACAAAATTATGCATTGACATTTGACCCATTTGGTGATGGAAATGGAGAAACAATATTAAATATTAAAAATAATAATGGAAGAATTCAAATTAATAAAATAGATGATGAGACACATAAAGCAATTGAAGGTGTTGAATTTGTATTAAAGAATGCCGATGGAACAATAATTGGAAAAGCTAAGACTAATAGTGATGGAGTGATAATCTTTGAAAATTTATATCAAGGAAACTATAAGTTGGTTGAAGTCTCAACAAATGATAATTATATTTTAAATTCTGATGAAAAAGATGTATATGTTGAATATAATAAAACAACAAAAGTAGATATTACAAATACTCATAAAAAGGGAAATGTTAAAGTTTATAAAATAGATAAAGATAATCATAGAGTTGTACTTGGAAATGTTGAGTTTCAATTATATTCAAATGAATTTCAAAAAGTAATTGGAACATATTATACAGATTCAAATGGAGAGCTTGAAATAAAAGACTTAAGAACAGGTGATTATTCTTTAATTGAAACTAAAACAAATAAATGGTACAACCTAGCAGAAAACACAGACATAAAAGTAGAATGGAATTTAACAAAAGAAATTCAAGTTGAAAATGAATTAAAAAAGGGACAAATAAAAGTAATTAAGGTTGATAAGGATAATAATGAAGTTAAGTTAAAAGGTGTTAAATTTGATGTCTTAGATAAAGATGGAAAAGTTTTAGAAACAATAGTAACAAATTCAAACGGTGAAGCAACTACATCAAAATATGCTATTAGAGACTTTGAAAAATTAAGTGTAAAAGAAAAAGAAACATTAGAAAATTATGCTTTAAATGAAGAAGTTAAAACAGTAGTTTTGAAAGAAAATCAAATTACCAATATTAAATTTGAAAACGAAAAGATAAAAGGAAAAATTAAAATAGTTAAAACAAGTGAAGATGACAATATTATAAATGGTAAAAAAGCAGGAGAGCCAATTGCAAATGTTAAATTTGCTATTTTTGATAAAGATCATAAACTCGTTCAAGAAGTAATAACAGATGAAAACGGAATTGCTATGTCAGACATTTTACTAAAAGGAAAATATTTTATAAAAGAAGTAACTGCGGGTGAATGGTATTTATTAAATGACAAAGAATTTACAGCTGAAATAAAAGAACATAAAGAAGTTGTAGAAGTTGATGTAACAAATAAATCAGAAAAGCCATCAGTAGATGTAGAAAAAGAAGGTATTATTCAAACAACAGCAAATCAAGAAATAAAATACGATTTTAAATTAAAAAATACAGGTAATACTGCATTAAATAATTTTACTTGGACAGATGAATTACCAACAGATTATGTAAGAATTACAAAATTAATAACTGGAACATATAATCAAGATTTAAGATATTCTATTTACTATAAAACTAATAAAAATGATTATAAATTACTAAAAGAAAATTTAAGCACACAAGTTAATAACTATATTGATTTTGCAGAAATAGAACTTGATGAAGATGAATATGTAACAGAATTTAAAGCAGAATTTGGTACTGTGGAAGTAGGATTTGAATCAGTTATTAATCCATATATTTTTGTAAGAGTAAATTCAGATGTAAAAAATGATGATACATTTACAAATAAAACACAAGTTGAAGGATACAACAAAACATACAAAGTTTGGGATAATGACGATCACACAACTAAAGTTTATGAAAAACAACTAAATGTTAAGAAATTACCAAGAACAGGTATGTAGAATTAATTAAATATTGAGCCGAAAATGGACATCTATAATTTTTATAGGTGTCTTTTTTCGTGCTATAACAAGAGATGCCATAAACTTGTTATAAAATAATAAAGTGACACGTCTGGTCAGCGAATGCTATAAAATTGACTTGCAGTATTTTTTACGGTCTATAAAAAATATATGTGTAGGTGAGATTTCGTAACGCAAACTCACAATAAACAAAGAGTTCTAGGAGGCAAAACTTGTATGATGGATATACTGATGTAAAAAGTGTGGGCAAGTATGCAAAATGACTTATAAAGTCAGCATCAGTGGTAGATTTCTAATCTACATACTAGACTACCATAAGCAACGCGATGGAATGAGGGGTTTCATTTATGGTGTATTATTTTTTTTGAACATAATGGGATAATACACCATTTTACTCTGACTCCGAAATTTCAGGGTTTCAAGGTTAAAAAATAAAAAAGAATATTGATAAAAATAGTTGACAATTGATTTTAACAGAGTTAACATCACACAAATTGGAGGTGTCATTAATGGATGATTTTTGTGAAGAAAAAGAAAAAGATGCTATTTACATTTTGTATGAATATGATGAGGAGAATGGAAAAATTATAAGTAAAGGAACTAGAGAAAAATTGAAAAAATATTACCAAAAGGAAGAAGAGGAGAGCAGAAAAATTTGTGAATTATTTTTTGAATCCATTGAAGATAATAATATGAAAGAAAAATGTAAGAAAATGTTAGAGGAATTTAAAAGTTTAATAAAAGATGAAATAGGATTTTTGAATTATATCTATTATAGACAAGGATTCAAAATGGGAGCAAATGTAATTAAAGATTGCTTGATAAATAAAGATTAAATTGTGTGGAGCATATTGCTCTAATATGAATATAACATGGATAATTTATAAGAAAGTTGAAAAATAAAAAATATAAAGAATGAGAATGGATTGTTAGGAAAAACAATTATTAACAGTGAAAAAAGCATAATTGTAGTATCTTACAATTTTTGTAATTTAAATAAAATACAAAAAAATATTTTTATGTTTTTAGTTATATAAGTATTTTGGGATGTAATGGTAATAATCAAATATAAACTAATTAGTTAAAAAATATAATAATATAAAAAGAAGCTCTAATTTTGTAAAATTTAGAACTTCTTTTTTACTTTAAATTTTTAATCTCTTGATCTTCCAAAAAGTCTAAGTAATTTTAAGAAAATGTTAATAAAATCTAAATACAATTCCATAGCTCCATATACATACAATTTATCTTGATTTAGGTTAGGATCTTGAGAAAGCATTTTTAATTTGTTCATATCATAAACAGTAATACCAAAGAACAAAATTAACATTATCCAAGTTAAAGCAATATCAACCATTGTATTGCCAACAAAAAGATTTATAATGCTAGCTATAATTCCAACAAAAAGTGTTGTAAATAGAATAGTAGACCAGTTACTTAAATCTTTATTTGTTTTGTAGCCAATAAATGCTAATATGCCAAATAGTGCTGAAGTTACAACAAATATAAGACCAATAGAAGTTAAGTCATATATAGCAAATATTGAAGAAAGTGTTACACCATTTAAAAATGCATATATGAAATACAAAATTCCAACAACAGTAGGTGATAACTTCTTAAACAATAAACTAAAAACTAATACAGCTATTAGTTCTATAATTGCTACAACAGCAAATCCGCCAGATAGTGCAAGCTTAAAGCATAATCCACTTGAATATGTGTACCATGCAACAATTGCAGTACCTAATAATCCTAAAAACATCCAGAAAAATGTTTTTGTGAAAAATTTGTTATCTGTATTTTCTCCCATAATTTCCTCCTTTTTAAAAGTAGTAAATTAATTATACTATTAATATTTTACAAATGCAATATTTTTCTTTACCAGCTGCAATAATTATAGTATAATCGTTATAAATCTTTAGTATATTAGTTAAAAATAAAAAATGTGTGGAGGAAAAAATGTCAAACGTAAAATGGACAGACGAACAAAAACAAGCAATATATGAAAAAAATACCAATATCTTGGTTGCGGCAGCAGCAGGAAGTGGAAAAACCGCTGTTTTAGTAGAAAGAATAATAAACAAAATAATAAATGATAATGTAGACATAGACAAATTATTGGTTGTTACATTTACAAATGCAGCCGCATCTGAAATGAAACAAAGAGTACTTGATGCAATATATAAAAAATTAAATGAAAATCCAGAAAATGAGAATTTGCAAAAGCAAATATTACTTTTAAACAAAGCAAATATCTGTACAATAGATTCATTTTGTTTAGATGTAGTAAGAAATAATTTTTTTGAACTAAAAAATGTTTCGCCCAATTTTAGAATAGCAGATACAGCAGAAATTGATATATTAGAACAAGAAGTAATTGAAAATATATTTGAACAAAAATATGACAATCAAGACAAAGATTTTTTGGAATTAATAAATACATACACAAGTTATAAAGATGACTCGCCATTAAAGGATTTAATTTTAAAAATAGTTAAAGAAATTAGTAGTATGCCATTTCCAGAAAAATGGCTAGATGAACATATAGAAATGTTCAATTTGGAAAACAGACTAGAAGATGATTTTTCTAACACACCATGGGGGCATATTTTATTAGAAGATATAGAAGAAGAAATAACAGATGATTTAGAAATATTAAAAAATTTAAAAAAAGAATTGCAAGATCAACTAGACCTAGAAAAGGTTCAAATAGTTATAGGACAAGATATTAATAATTTAGAAATTTTAAAAGCAAATATAAATAATTGGGATAAAGCATTTACAACATTTCAAACAATGACATTTGAAAAATGGCCAAGAATAAATGCCAATAATGAATTTAAAGAAGAAGCAAAAGAAATAAGAGACAGTGTTAAAAAGAAATTTAAGGCAAAACTTGAAAAAATATTGTTAAGTGATTCAAAACAATCAAATTTGGACATTTATGATATGTATAAAATATTGCTGAACCCAGACACCTACATTAATTAAAATTATTCGCAAAAAATGAGCAGAAAAAATATAATAACTCTGTAAATATTGGGGATGCTCTATACCACCTAACTTAGATTGAACTATTTAGACTTATTGCTGTCGATTAGTCAGTATATTATATATACCAATTAGAATTGAACAAAGTAATGCTATCCCATTAAGACTATAACTTAGAATCATACCGAAGCCGCTTCCTGCATTAGGTGTTCCATAATCACCATTGAAAGCCATAAATATATGAATAAAAAAATCAGTATCGTAAAATATATAACCGATTATAACAGAAAAACAAATGGTCAATATAACACCCAAACAATATATTTTTATATTATGGCTGCTTAACTTAACAAAAAAAGTCAACTGTACCGCTGCATAAATAATAAAAAAAATAAATATAGAAATAACAGAAGCTATCCCTGCTCCTAAATATGCAGTTAAATTAAACAAAAGAGCATATATGAAACTCATCAATACATATTTAACATATTTCATTATAATAATCATATCCCCTTTTGATGAAATCTAAGTCATCCTGTTTTGTATGTCTTTATTTTGTTATCTTTACTGCGGAGTCTGCTGAACGTCCTGCATTTGCGGAGCAAAATTTGCAAGGGAATAGAGCCTGTTCATGAAATCACCGTCAACAAAGAGGTTTTTCACAAGCACCTTTGTGTCAGGATTTTTGTTCTTAGGGTTGATCGTCTGCTGATAAACTGTTAGATAATTCTCATTGCCTGACTTGCTCACATAGCAATCTATCACCATATATGTAGGCAGGAATTGAGTAACAGCCGTCTGATAATCAAAAAGCGTGTAAGGGCTTTGCTCCATTGAAACCTTAAATGACTTTATGTCCTCAGGCACCATGAATTTGTATGCATCCTTGAGGTTTTTGTATTCTGCCCAATCGTCCTCAGACTCTATAAAAGGCTCTTTTGACTTGATTCTCACACCGCCCACAAGGAAAGCCAGCAGAAGGATAAATTCACTGCCCCATACTATCCACAGGATCGTGCCGTTCACAAGCGAGCCGTTATCTCTTGATGAATGTGATGACTTGTAAGACCAGCGACCCTCCTTGTTGATAGACTTTATATCATTCCAAAGGTCAGACGGGTGTGCGATTATGTCAAAAAGACCTGTCTTGTCATACTTCCTGAAATCGTAGGTGTAGTCATATGCGTTCATGGTGTATGACTTTTCAAGGCTTTTCTGTGCGGATTTTTTATCCTTGCCAAGAAGCTTGTCAAGCTCGAAAAACTGCCATACAGACTTTTTCTGCATCGTGGCAATGTCCTCGTCTGTGAAATCGCCTGTTGAATCGTTGCTGAAAAGATCATATGCCTTGGTCTGGTGATAAAAGTCATAATAATCACCGAAGCCGTCTGTGTTTTCATCAAAAAGCATATTCAGCTCGTCATAATAATCATAGGCTGTGTATTCACCCATAAGCTCATAGCCATATTTTTTCAGATCGTTGTAATCATACAGCGCCCATTTAAAATATGAGGCAAATAAAAAGGCCACCACTGCACAGGCAACTGCCACAACTGTGTTTCGCATTTTGAATGCTCTGACTATCTTTCCTCCCACAAAGCCAAGTGCGCATGACACCGCTATCGCAGCGATAACGTTGAGATAGATGATAGTGCACCAGCCCTCAAAAAGCAGATAGAGCCAGAAAAGCAATCCGCCGCATACTGCCGTTGCAAGCACCATGAGCACTGCTCCAACTGGGCTGAATTTGCCCGACTCTTTGTAATGTTTGTGTTCTCCCATTTAAAATACCCCCTTATATACTTCAGGCATAAGCCATGAAGAAATTATATCACAAATTTAAAGATTTTTCAATAGTTTTGCTGAATTTATGCAGGCATAAAGAGAAATTTTTGTGGAAAACTATTTGCAATTATGAAAGGAGCGAATTTAGATGATAGAAAAGGATACAATAAAGCTTCTCAGGGAGTGCGATGCAGGAATAAAAATGGGCGTGCAGTCTATTGAGGATTCGCTGAAATACACTTCAAACGGAGAGCTAAAGCGAACGTTAGAGAAAAATCTTGCAGGGCATGTGGAGATACAAGAGAAGCTTCAGGGACTTTTAAATTCATATCATGACAGCGGAAAAGAGCCGCCTGCTATGGCAAAGGGCATGGCATGGCTTAAAACCAATTTCAAGCTTGCGGCAGAGAGCAGTGACGACGCTGTGGCAGATTTTATAACAGACGGCTGTAATATGGGCGTGAAGTCCCTGTCTGGTTATCTCAACAATTATAAGGCGGCAGACGAGAAGTCCAAGAACATTGCCAAGGAGCTTATATGTCTTGAGGAACGCCTTTCTGTAGACATGAGAGGATATCTCTCTGCAAAATAGGCATGAAAATGGCAGCCGTGGAGTTTTTCCTACACGGCTGCCTTGATCTTATTTAGATACAACGCAGTTTTTGCCCTGATTTTTGCCCTTGTATAGCAGCTTATCCACTTTTGAGATACCTTCGTCATAGTTTTCGTTCGGAGTCACTGAGTAAACTCCAAAAGTCATGGATATATTGAAACTTCGAGAATTTTCCTTAAATGTACACTCATGTATTTTCTGGCAAATGCTCTTTGCTATCTTCTCACAGCTTTCTGTGTCTGTATTTGGCACAACGAATAGTATTTCCTCACCGCCCCAACGGCACACATAGCCCTCGCTAGGCACGTTTCCAGCTATAACATCTGATACCGCTCTAAGTACCTTGTCACCGACTTCGTGACCATATGTATCATTAACGTGCTTGAAATCATCAATATCGCCCAAACACATAGAATATACGCTGTTTGTCCTGCGGCTGTTGCTTTCTATCTTTTTGATAAAATCCATCATGGCACGGCGGTTGAAAAGCTGGGTGAGTGGGTCGATAGTAGCGAGCTTTTGAAGCTTTTCGTTCTGTGCTTTTGCTTCACGCTTGTTATGCTCATTTGTGAAAATGTATATGGAAGATACATAGATAATTATAATAAAGCTGCATAGAGTATTGTAAATGTATAAGATATTCTCTCTGTTGGTATCAAAGCTGTAAGGTGCGACCCTGTTTGTAACTATGATACGCATGACTATGAACACAACAACATCAAAGGACGAAAGTATATATGGTATCGCTTTCCTGTTTTGCGCAATGAAAAATGGAATAGGTATTATACACAGCATTATCTGCGTAAATCCTGCTGACCAGCCTATGTAATAAGCACCCATGCAGGCGTGTACTATTATCTCGCCAAGCACAAGGTAAGTAAATGATATTTTGCCTATCTTCTTAAAATGAAGCAGGAAATACATCACTGCATAGAATGCTACGCTGAAATAGTTATAATATACCATTTGGTATACTCCGAACCGATAAAACAGCACAAGATATATTATATGACCTAACAGCAGTATGATATCACCATAGCGATATATTTCCTCTGCGGTGAACATTCCCGCAAAGAGGTTTATTTCTTTTTTTATTTTCATACATTTGTTTCTTTCTTTGATATTTGGTTTGATATTATAAACAAAATCACTTTACTTTAACAGATATATTATATACTATTTTAAACGTTTTTGCAAGACTAAATTTGTACAAATTATCATGATGAATTTTGTAGGTGCTAGTCTAAAAAGTGCGAAAAATGGCACTTTTTTGTTGCTTTTCATAGAGCGCGTAAATCATATTATATTGATATGAACAATATGAAAAAATATAGTGAAAAAAATATTGCCGGCAAGCCATGGTGTAGGTTTGTCAATCATATTGGACACTATTATTAAGAAATTCGATAGGCGAAAACCATTTGAGGGGACGCATAGGACGGTTGTTTGTTCGACTTAAACGTGCAGCTAGCTGCACGTTTAAGTCGTCGCAGGAATAAAACCTATGGCACGAATAGAATTTGTTGTGATCTTCTCGGTGACTGCGCTCTACTTTGCCATTGTGCCTGGGCGTATATGGACGAATGAGTTTGTGTTCAATGCCAAGTTGTGAGAGCGTATTCTCAAACAGCGTTTTCTTGTCTCTTTTGCTTGGCGAAAAGCGGTTAGTAAATTCAAATCCATTGTCGGTCTGAATACATTTCACCGTTATTCCTCTGCGTTTGTACCATTTCACCAGCCTGTTTACAAAGTCTGCTGAAGAATAGGTGCTTTGCTCCTCATATCCGTATAAAAATCTTATCCTGGTATACTCATCGATCGCCGTGTATTGGTACAGCTTCATCTCAGGGTCAGCTATACACTTTCTCGGAACTACCTTTACGTCCACCTGAATATGCTCTCCGGGGTATGTCATCTGCTCGTATGGCTTTGGTTTATACGTCGCTTTCTTCGGCTTTTTCGGAAGCATTCCTAGTTTTTTCATAACCCTGTAAAGACTTTCAAGACAGCGTGTATACCCTTGTTTTCTGAGACGATGCCATAGTTCGGGAAGCTCAAGTGTCGGGTTCCGTTTGTGATACCTTTTGATAAGATCTATTTCTTCCTTGGTATGCTCATTGGGATGATGATGCGGTCGGCGTGATTTAACTGCAAGGGACTCCACACTTCCGTCCCAGCGTTTCAGCCAGAAATATATATATGAACGTGATTTATTGTATTTTCTGCTCGCTCGGCTCACTCCATATTTCTTTGCGTAATTCATTAAGGATTGACGAAACTTCATATCTTGTGTTATACTATTCATGAGAGATAGGCTTCCTTTCTGATTTGTATTTGTGTGGTAACTTTATTTTATCAGATTTTTTGTCTATCTCTCTTTTCTTTTTTCTTAATTTTGTCCAATATCTATTGTAGCACTACAAAAAAATATTGCCGGCAAGCCATGGGCTATTGAAAAATCCTGATGGATATGTTATAATAATGTTTATGAGTATTTTTTTAAGAGGGTTTTATTATGCAGGGTTGTAAAAAGGTTGTTTCCATTCAGGATATATCAGGTCTTGGTCGGTGTTCGCTAACAGTGGTGATACCTGTGCTTTCCGCTATGGGCATTCAGGTGTGTCCTGTGCCTACGGCTGTGCTTTCGGCACACACTGGCTACAGCGAGTTTGTTATGAGAGATCTTACAGACTTTATGAAGCCTGCATTGGAACACTATAAAAAAATGGATATGAAATTTGACTGTGTGTACAGCGGGTTTCTAGCTTCAAGCGAGCAGATAGACCACTGCCTTGAGTTTTTCGAGGCTTTTCCTGACGCCCTGAAGGTCGTAGACCCTGTTATGGGTGACGGCGGAAAGGCATATAAGACCTACACAAAGGAGCTTTGCAGCCGTATGGTCGAGCTTGTAAAGGTGGCGGACATAATCACGCCTAACCTCACAGAGGCGGCTATACTTCTTGGTGAGGAATATCCTACGGCTTCAATGCGCAGCTCTGAGATAAAATCATGGCTTGTAAGGCTTTCAAAGCAGGGCGCAAAGATCGTTGTTATCACAAGCGTAAATCTTGCAGACGGCGGAATGTCAACTGTAGGCTATGATAAAGAAAATAACAGCTTTTGGAAAATAAAGAATGATTATGTTCCTGCACACTATTCAGGAACGGGAGATATGTTCACAAGTGTTCTTATTGGAGGACTTCTCAAGGGTGACAGCCTGCCTATCGCAATGAACAGAGCCACAGCGTTCACAGAGCTTACTGTCAAGACTACATACAGCTACCAGACCCCATGGACAGACGGTCTTATGCTGGAGGGTCAGCTTCCTTGGCTCACAAGCTATCAGGAGCTTAGGGACTATACGAATTTGTGATATCAGGAAGTGTTGCCGAAGATGAACAGACTTAATATCGTGCTTGTAGAGCCGCAGATACCGCAGAACACAGGCAATATTTCAAGGACTTGTGCAGTGACAGGTGCGGCACTGCATCTTGTGAAGCCTTACGGCTTTGAGATAAGCGACAAAAAGCTAAAGCGTGCAGGGCTTGATTACTGGGATAAGCTTGAAATATACGAGTATGATAATATTGATGACTTTTTCTCCAAAAACAGTGGTGAGTTTTACTTTTTTACCACAAAGGGCAGAATGGTACACTCAGATGTGGATTATCCGCAGGATAGGGAAGTGTATATAATTTTCGGCAGAGAGGACAAGGGTCTGCCAGAGAAACTGCTTTATGAAAATCCCCAAAGCTGTGTGCGGATACCAATGAGGAAAACGCTCAGAAGCCTTAATCTGTCAAACTCAGTGGCGATAGCCTGCTATGAGGTGTTAAGACAGTGGGATTATCCCGACCTTGGCAGAGAGGGCAAGCTGACGCAATATACATGGGACGAATAAAATAAATAAAAAACGGAGGGTGAATTTATGGCAAAAATAAAATTTCTTACCGACTCAGCGAGCGATATCACTGAGGAGCTTGAAAAGAAGCTGGATATCCAGATAATGAATTTCAAGGTGGCAATGGGTGATGACAGCTACACATCAAGGATAGATTTCGACAACGAGAAATTCTACAAAATGCTTGACGATTTTGACGGCATACCTGTTACATCGCAGATAACAGCCTTTGAATATCAGGAAACTTTTGAGAAGCTCTACAGCGAGGGCTATACTGATGTTATAAACACTACCATAAACTCAAAAGGCTCGGCAACATACAACAACGCTGTTATGGCGGCAGAGGAGTTTTATTCCGCTCACCCTGAGTCAAAGGGCAAGTTCATTATATACAATATAGACGGCGAGAGCTACTCAGGAGCGTATGGCTATGCAGTAGTTCAGGGCGCAATGAAAGCCACAAAGGACGTTCCTGCGGCTGATATAGTGGCTTTTATGGAGGACTGGATAAAGAACTGCGTTATTTTCTTTGCACCATATACACTCAAATATGCAAAGAAGTCAGGAAGGATTCCGTCTGCGGCTGCTTTTGTGGGCGAGGTAATGGGCCTTAGACCTATCATGAGGATACATGACCATGCTATCGTTACAGAAACAAAGGTAAGAGGCGACAAGGCTATTGTGCCAAAGATACTTGACCTGACTGTAAAGGAAATGATACCGCAGACACCTTACTGCATCGTTTACGGCAATGACGAGAGCGTCAGGGACGAAATGGCACAGGCTATGACGAAGAAGGTGGGCTATCCACCTGTGGAGTGTTTCCAAATAGGTGCGGCAATTGCAATAAACGCAGGTCCAAAGGTAACGGGCGTTATCTTTAAGGCACAGAATAAGTAAATTTGATATGGATATAAAAAGACGGACGTTTCGCTTTGAAACGCCCGTTTTTTGTCAGCTCATGTTGTTATTTGTTTTTGCGTGATCTTCTGCCTGCGATCACAAGTCCGCTTCCTGTGATAAGGATAGTAAAGAGGATACCGCCAAGGTCATTGCCTGTGTTAGGATTTGTGCTTCCTGCATTGTTCTTTACAGGGTTCTTGCTGTCAGTGTTTGAGTTGCTGTCAGTGTTTGAGTTGCTGTTTGTATTTGAGCTGTTGTTTGAACTTGTGTCTTTGTTGTCTGAGTTTGTATCGCTGTTGTCAGAACTTGTATCATTTGCCTTTGGCGTCATAGTAAGGTCAGTGATGACCCACAAGGTGCCGTCAGAGCCGTCGCTCGTATCATTTTCATAGCGTTTGTAATTTACAAATTCGCCGTTGATCTTCAGCTTCGTGTCGGGTCCGAATATGTAAGAGGTATTTTCACTCTCAACAAAGCCCACAGCTTTCACATACACGCCGTAATGATATGTCTTTCCACTTTCAAAAGTGGTTATCTTATTTTCATAAGCGCCGCTGAAGAAATCCGCAGAGATCGCACCTGTCTTGCTGTCCAATTCCCACCACTCGCAATTGTATGCATACTTCACGCCTTCAGGACTCTTGCCGGTAAACACGAGTTTGTCGCCGTCCTTGAAGTTGATGGTGACATCATTTATCTCCACCACGTCAATAACTTTCACGGTGGACGGCGTCATGGTCAATACATTGCTGAACCAAATGGTTTCACCGCTATCATCCACATCGATCTGATCGGGTGTCAGGGTGATTTCTTCGCCGTTGATATAGAGCTTCGTGTTCTGATCGAAGCGGTAGCCCTCTTCAATGCCCAAATCGGAAATCTTGAAATATACGCCATAGGTATAGCTTTTGTCGGCTTCAAATTCCGTAATGAGCTTACCGTTATAGCGTTCGTTCCAGTAGTCGCTGGAGGTAATGCCATAACCGCTGCCGTCATTGGCGTCCCACCGCTGATGATCGGTGTCAACGATAGGGTCAATGACACCGGTGCTGAAAAGCGGTTTATCTCCGGCATTAAAGTTGATAATGGCATCAAGTCGGATCTCTTCAACAGCCTGACCGGGGCGCAGCTCTGTTCCATATCTAATAAGACAGGTCTTGCCGTCATCCATCACCATGACCCACGCGCTAGACGGCAGGCTTGCTCCATTCAGTGTAACATTTTCATTTTTCAAATTGCGATCGAAGGTATAGCCGTCCTTTGCCTGAAGTTTCACGGAATATATATACCTTCCGCCCTTTTCAAAGGTATTGAATCGAACATCGTCGTCCGAATAAACGCTTTCATCAGAATACCAGTAGCCAACCGTGTGCATGGTGTCGTCGGCGTCCTTTTCCCGATTTTTCCAGCACTCGAAGAGAATATCGTATTTGTCCTGATTGGTGCCTGTTCGCTTGGCCGATGCCTGCGGGGCATTGCCCGGCTGATAATCGAGCTTCACGTTTTCGATATCGATCATGTTAATACTGCTTAAAGTTGCCGCAGGCGTCCAATGTGCTTTTAGAGTAATATTCCCAGTAATCTTGGTATCAAAGGTATACTTTGCATCATTTAGATACCACCCAGCAAAATCATAGCCGTTCCTCTTCGGTTCATTTGGCTCGATCGCAGAAGAATTCAATACCTTTTGCTCTGACACTGCACTTCCGCCGTCTGAATCAAATGTCACTGTGAACTCATCAAAAGACCATGGAAATACACCACAGTTCTCGATCGTACCTCCAGAAATGACAACGATCGCCGTATTGTTTTTGCCATATACTGCATTGCCGAGACCTCCCAAGTCTACCTTGCAGTCCTTAATTGTGCCGCCGGTCATGGTGAAGCTGCCATTTTCGTATATGTTCACCGCACCGCCATTATTGCATGCAGAACAATTTTCGATCGTTCCGCTGTTCATCACGAAGAAGCCGCCCTGCTTGACAAATACAGCACCGCCGTCGTCCTCCGCTCTGCAGTTGCTGATCGTACCATCGTTCATTGTAAATGTGCAGCCCATGCCTATATCCACAGCAGCGCCGTCATCACCTGCTTTGCAATCCTTAATAGTACCGCCGTTCATAACGAACTTGCCGTACTTGACCGGAGTTTCCGTTACACCAGTGTTGGATACATCCACTGCGCCGCCGTCTCCGTCGGAATCTGTGCAATTCACGATACTGCCGCTCTCCAGAGTAAGCGTACCACCCTTGACTTCAAATCCGCAGTTCTTGTTCTGCCCGTCGATCTTGCCACTAGTGCCGCTGTCCTTTACTGTTAGGTCTCCGTTGCTGCGCACCCGAATTATCTCATCATCTGCCGAGCTGCAGCTCAGGGTATATCCGTTGAGATCAAGAGTAACAGTGCGCTCCACATCAAGTTCCCAGGTGGTCTCAATGTTTCCGCCCAACCTGATCTCTGAAAATTCTGTATTTTCCAATGCTGACTTCAGTTCCGTTTCATTACTGACTGTAGAATCTGTGGCAAATGTCAACATAGACATTTGTGGTGCTGCCAAACATAGGGTAAGGATAAAAGCGGTTATTTTTCCTTGCAGTGATCGTTTTTTCATAATATACATCTCCTTTTGATATTATATTTTTTCTCATGTTCGCTATTATCCTATAAGCACACCTCCATTACTTTGTATTTCCCCTAATGTGATATCCTTTATCACATTATAACAAATCTATGAATAAATTTGTGATTTATTTCATAATAGTCATATGCCAATTCTGAAATTATATATCGTGGGGGACTTCCTTTTTTGATAAATATGATATATAATTAACGTAATACCATATGACAGCGGGAGGAATCGTTAAAATGAAGTTTTGCGAACAGCTTGGTAAGTATATAGAACAGCTTTCCTGCACGGCAAAGGAGCTTTGTGAGTTGTCAGGGATATCTCCCTCAACATTTAGCAGATACAGAAGCGGAGAGAGAATACCTGAGATAGACACTGTGGCGTTTGTCGGGCTTTGCAACGCTCTTGAGGCTGTGGCAAGGGAAAAAGGCTATGGCGATATGACAAGGGAGAACATAAAAAGAGCCTTTCTTGACTGTGAAGATATCATACCTGCCGACAGAGAGTCTATGCGGCAAAATTTCAATACCCTTATCTCAGCCCTTGATATAAACATCAAGCGTATGTGCAAGGAGATAAATTATGATGTTTCCACCGTTTTCCGCATACGGAACGGTACTAGAAAGCCTGCCGACCCTGAACGCTTTGTCGCCGCAATAGCAGGCTTTACTGCAAGGGAGCTTAGAACTCCCACAGAGATATCAGCGGTCGCACAGCTTGTGGGCTGTAATGAAAGTGATATAGAGGATGTGTCACAGCGTTATGAAGTGATATGCAAATGGCTGTTCAGCGATCATGCCAGACAGAGCAGAGAGATAAAAAGCGGTGGAATTGAAGAGTTTCTTGATAAGCTTGATGAGTTTGACCTGAACGAATACATAAAGGCGATACGTTTTGATGAAATGAAAGTACCTGCATTGCCTTTTCAGCTTCCTGTGTCAAAAAGTTATTTTGGCATCAAGGAAATGATGGAAAGCGAGCTTGATTTTCTGAAAGCCACAGTCTTGTCACGTTCTAATGAGCCTGTGATAATGTATAGTGATATGCCTATGAAGGAAATGGCTGATGATCCCGAATTTCCGAAGAAGTGGATGTTCGGTATGGCTCTGATGCTTAAAAAGGGTCTGCACCTTTGTCAGATACATGATCTTGACCGCTCCTTAGAAGATATGATGCTTGGTCTTGAAAGCTGGATACCGATGTATATGACGGGGCAGATAGCGCCTTACTATTTGAAAAACGTACAGAATAATGCTTTTTTGCATTTGCTGAAGGTATCAGGTGCGGCGGCTCTTTCAGGGGAAGCCGTGGCAGGCTTTCACAGTGAGGGCAGATATTATCTGACCAAGTCCAAAAAGGAGCTTGGATATTATCGTAAACGTGCCAATGATCTGCTTTCAAACGCCTGCCCGCTTATGGAGATATACCGAAGTGACAGGGAAAAAGATTTCAGCGATTTTCTCACTGCCGACTCTCACAGACGTGGCAGGCGCAGGAGTATTTTATCTGCTTTGCCTGTTTATACTATGGATAATGACCTGCTCAATAGTATACTTGACAGAAACGGCATTGACGACCGCCGGGGCAGAGATATAAAAGCTTATGTCAGCGATCGTAAAAAGCGAGTTGAGAGCATACTGGAAACCATGACCATAGAGGACGAGATATGCTGTCTTTCCCGAGAGGAATTTGAAACACGTCCCCATGCCCTTGACCTGTCGGGTGTATTCTGTGCCAGTGATGTTCTTTACAGCTATGATGATTATTCTGCACATTTAAAAAGCACAGAACGCTATGCACAGACACATGAAAACTATAGCCTTAAATATGCTAAGCGGCAGACCTTCTGCAATTTGCAAATACTGATCCATGAAGGTCAGTGGGCGATGATATCAAAGGGAAATGCGCCTGCTATACATTTTGTTATACGACACCCGAAGCTTCTCAGCGCCATAGAGAATTTCATTCCGCCTGTTACAGAAGATCAATAAAATGCAGGATCATACTATCCCCTTGGTGTTCCTGACGAAAAACGGACGTTTCCGATGGAAACGTCCGTTTTTATAGCCAAAAGAAATATATTCGGTTACTTTTCTTCATCCTTTGCGGCAAATCTGTTGAAGATAAATGCAAATATCGCAAAAATAACATATCCTGCGGCAATGACAGTAAGAATGTTCTTTGTCATTTCAACGCCTGTTGACGGATTTACTTTTGAGCTGTCAGCCTGCGATGAGGCCTCGTCAACTATCTGCTGTATCTTTTCTGTTGCCTGTGATTCTGTAAGCTCCTGAGAACTGTCGCCCTCGCTTACTGTAGTAACAGCCGCACCGACATTTTCAGGCTGTCTGGCTGCTGTTGTGGTGGTGCTTTCAGGCTGTGTGTTTTCGTCAGCCTTTGGCTCTGTGCTTGCTGTTGTAGTAGTTGTGGTCGTTGTATCGTCAGCAGGCTTTGGTTCTGCCGCTGTGACCTTTGTAACAGCTGATGTGTCAACTGCTTCCTTGACAGGCGTTACTTCCACGGAAGCTATCTGAAAATCTGCATTTGCCTTTAAGTAATAAAGCTGTACGAAAACCTCGTCGCTTGTTCTTGAAGGGTCAAGATCTGAGTATATCCACTGTGCTTCCTCGCCACCTGTGAGCTTCGTGCTCTGTGCAGACCAGCTTCCGTCAACCAACGCACCGACTGCACCGCTTGCGTTGCCTGATGACTTTACGTTGACCTTTACATTGTAATGCTGAGAATAGTCTGTTATGTAGTCAGAAAGCTTGAAACCGAACTGAAGGGAAGTTTCGCTGTTGAAGTCAGCGTCACCCTGCTTGTGTGTGAAAAGCGGTTCGGACTCAGGCTGTGCAGATGTTGCGGTTGTGGTGGTCTGAGTTTCGCTCTTTGCTGTTGTAGTCGTTGTGGTGGTTTCAACAGGCTTTGTCGTAGTTGTTGTAACTTTCTCAGACTTAGCCGTAGTTGTGGTAGTCGCTTCGGATTTGGTCGTAGTCTTTCCTGTAGTCGTTGTAGTTGTGGTCGACTTTGATGTAGTTGTAGTAGCTTCAGCCTTAGATGAAGCAGTGGTAGTGGTCGTTGCAGGAGTTGTTGTGATCTCCTCCCCTGCACTTACAGTGAGCGGTGAACCCTCTGTAGGTGCTGAGTATGAAACTGACTTGTATCCACCGTCAGCTTCCGCCACCATCGTTTCAACCTCTACCCAATAGTTTATCTTGCCTGTTACGCCGTCCTTTACCTTGAAAGTCGCAAGGGCAAGGTCTGTTCTGTCCTTTATGTTAGAACCTGTGAGGTTTGCACCGACTATTTTTATAGTTCCTGATGAAGCAACATAGTTGGTTATAACGGAAAATTTGCTTCCAACATTGTATGTACTCTCGCTCTCCTCATCGGTCGGCACATATACTGTTACCTTTGACGGGTCATAATGCAGGTCTATAGTGAAGCCTGCAACGCCTGTTTTATCAGGCTCAAGGCTCGCTTTTACGTTTATGCTGTCGCCTGCCTGTGCAAAGTTCTTGTCGCTTGTGAGCTTTATCTCGTTTCCGCCTGATGCACTAGCCACTGTGGAAACAATGCTCGTGAGCATAAGAAACGCTGTTGCCACCGACAGCGCCATCTTGTTTATTTTTATTTTTTTCATTTGATACCTCCGTTGCAAAATCGTGTTTTTCTGTCAGTATTTTGCTCTTGATTAATTTTGTTTACTATTGTTTTGTCTTTAATTTGTAATATTTCATTATAAAATATTACAAGTTCTGTTACCTTTGTCGTAATAGGATTATATCACAATATAAAGTAACACGTCAATAGTCAAAACAGCGAAAATAAGCACATTTTTTTGGATATATTTATAATGAGAGCATTTGTGTCACAATATGTATGTACCGATCAACAGCAAAGCCACTAAATAGGCTGTATTAAATCTGTAACCTTTAAGTTAAAGCTGCATTTTGCTAAATGTAAATTTTTTATGAATCAAAAAGACTGTTGACAAAGCCCTGAGAAATGTACTATAATGAGGGTGAAGTTTTGTACTTGATACAGAAAAATGTACAAACCAATGTGTGTAAAAATAAGGACTTATACATAGGCGTGCCTTGTTGCGGTATTGCCTATATCTTCTGAGGTGAACGAGTTGATAAAAAAGATGATTTCATATATCCTGTCATTTGCTATTGCAGCGTCAATGGTGGCTTCATGTTTGACAGCTTCAGCGGCAAATATGAAGGGAAGCTGTACGGCAGACGTTCTGAACGTTCGCAGCGGTGCAGGCACAGGCTATTCTAAAACAGGCACAGTAAGCTATGGCGACAGCCTGACTATACTTTCCGAAACCACCGACTCAAGCGGTGCGAAATGGTATAAGATATCATGCGGCAATTTGACGGGCTATGTTTCTGCTGCATATGTTCAGCTAACATCAAGCGGCTCGCAGGGCAGTTCTGACGCTGATTTTGAGAGCTATATGACAAAGCAGGGCTTTCCTGAAAGCTATAAGCCATATCTGCGAACGCTCCATGAACAGCACCCAAAGTGGATATTTACCGCTCAGAAGCTTGGCGTGGATTGGAACACTGCGTTAAAGGAAGAATGTGTTGTGGGCAGAAACCTTGTCCACTCGTCGGCACTGGCTTCTTGGAAGTCAATGGAAAAGGGTGCATATGATTTTAACGGCGGTTATTGGTATGGGCTTGACGGCTCGTGGGTGGCGGCTTCAAAAGAGATAATAATGTATTATATGGATCCGAGAAATTTTCTCAACGATACATACATTTTTATGTTTGAAAATCAGTCATATGATCCCTCGTATCAGACGGAAAGCGGTGTAAAAACTATTCTTGCAGACACTTTTATGAGCAAAAGCTACACTTGTCCTGACACAAAGAAAAAGTATACATATTCGCAGACCTTTATGGACGCTGCAAAGAAATCAGGCGTTTCACCTTATCACCTTGCTTCAAGGTGCAGGAACGAGCAGGGCGTAAATGGTGCGCCGCAATCCCTTGGTACTGTGAAAGGCTATGAGAATTATTTCAACTTCTTTGACATTCAGGCTTATGCGACCTCCACCATGACAGCCGCAGAAATGGGCTGTAAGTATGCAAAAACTACTAATCCGACCTATCTTCTTCCTTGGACAAATCAGTACAAGTCCATAGTGGGCGGCTCGATATTCTTAGGCACAGGCTACATAACAAAGGGTCAGGATACCCTTTATCTGCAAAAATTTGATATGGTAGACGGCGGAAACGGACTTTATTATCACCAGTATATGACCTGCGTTTTCGGTCAGGCGAATGAAGCCATAAGCCTAAAAAACGCCTATTCTCAGGATATTTTGAACAGCGCAATGGAGTTCAAGATACCTGTTTACAACAATATGCCTGATAAACTTTGCCCAAAGCCTACAAGCAGTGGAGATAACAACAATTATCTTAAATCCCTCAGCGTTTCAGGCACGAGCGTTTCACCAAAATTCGATAAGTTCACCGCAAGCTATACTGCCAAAGTCAATGCGGAGGTTTCTTCTGTTACTGTTAATGCAAATCCGCTGGGCAAAAGTGCAAAGGTGTCTGGAAAGGGCAAGGTGAGCCTTAAAACCGGCGAAAACACTGTCAAGGTCACCTGCACGGCGGCAAGCGGTGTAAAACGGACGTACACCATAAAAATAACAAGAAAAGCCGCTTCACAGACCCTGCAGCAGGGAGATGTGAATGGTGACAAGTATCTGACAGTTGTGGACGCTTTGCTCATGCTGCGTTACAATGCAGGCAAGACACAGCTTGATCCCGCTCAGCTAAAGCGTGCGGATATGAACGGTGATGGAAAGGTCGATGTTATCGACGCTCT
>ERZ779658.830-NODE-830-length-27620-cov-2.216978_pt1 | contig 27620 bp, 29 predicted proteins | sample MGYA00511485_ERZ779658 | MGnify/ENA primary metagenome ERZ779658 (study PRJEB29588, sample SAMEA2162182) | human gut metagenome | biome: human gut; feature: human-associated habitat; material: faeces | place: Denmark | collected 2008/2010 ... | reverse complement strand
AAACGAACAGCGGGAAAACCTTGTTTAATTATTATAGATTGGAGTAAAAGCAATGGAAATTACAGGTAGTATTAAGAGAGTCAGGGAACAGGTTAGAGAGTGGAGAAAGGCTGGTCTTACGGTTGGTCTTGTGCCTACTATGGGTTATCTTCATGAGGGACATAAAAGTTTGATTGACAAGGCAGTTGAGCAGAATGACCGTGTCGTTGTCAGCGTTTTTGTAAATCCGATTCAGTTTGGACCAAATGAAGATTTGGCAACTTATCCGAGAGATTTGGAAAGAGATGCGGCGCTTTGTGAAAATGCGGGTGCAAATCTTATTTTCCATCCGGAACCGGAAAATATGTATGAGAGCGATTTTTGCAGTTTCATTGACATGGATGGACTTACGAAGGGATTGTGCGGTAAAACAAGACCGACACATTTCCGTGGTGTCTGCACAGTAGTTGGAAAATTATTTAACATTGTAGAGCCGGACCGCGCTTACTTTGGACAGAAGGATGCACAGCAGTTAGCAGTCATCCGCCGTATGGTAAGAGATTTGAATTTTAATCTCGAAGTCATTGGCTGCCCGATTGTCCGTGAAGATGACGGCCTTGCAAAAAGTTCAAGAAACACTTATCTCTCAAAGGAGGAGAGAAAAGCCGCTGTTATTCTTCATAAAGGATTACTTCGTGGTGAGGAATTAGTGAAAGCCGGCGAAAAAAATGCTGCCACCGTGAAACAGGCAATTACGGAAATCATTGAGTCGGAGCCGCTTGCTAAAATTGATTATGTGGAAATTGTAAACTTTGATAATATTGAAACAATAGAAACGATTGACGGTTCCATTTTGGCTGCCGTAGCCGTTTACATTGGAAAAACAAGACTTATTGATAACTTTATTTACGAATCATAAGATTGGAGGATAAGCGTCATGACAATTCAGATGTTAAAAGGGAAAATACACCGTGCCAAAGTGGTTCAGGCAGAATTAAATTATGTTGGCAGTATTACGGTTGACCCGGTTTTAATGGAGGCGGCCGGCATTTACGAATATGAAAAAGTGCAGATTGTCGATGTAGAAAATGGAAGCCGTTTTGAGACTTACACGATTGCCGGGGAGCCGGGAAGTGGTATGATTTGCTTAAATGGGGCAGCTGCTAGAATGGTTCAGGTAGAAGACCACATTATTATTATGAGTTATTGCGATTTGACGCCTGAGGAAGCATTCGGCCATAAGCCAAAAGTCGTTTTCGTAGATGACAAAAACCAGATTAAACGTGTATCTTCTTATGAAAAACATGGTCAGTTGTCTGACTAAGAAGGGGGATTTTATGTTACAGGGAAAAACTATTGTGCTTGGTGTGACAGGCAGTATTGCCGCATACAAAATCGCAAATCTGACGAGTATGCTGACAAAACTTCACGCCGACGTACATGTTTTGATGACACAAAATGCAACCAATTTTATCAATCCGATTACGTTTGAGACGCTGACGAATCACAAATGCTTAGTCGATACGTTTGATAGAAACTTTAACTATAATATTGAACATGTTTCGCTTGGCAACAAAGCGGATTTGGTTTTAGTTGCACCGGCAAGTGCGAATATTATTGCGAAAATGGCAAATGGAATTGCAGATGATATGCTCAGTACAACGCTTCTTGCGTGCCGTTGTAAAAAATTAGTGGCACCGGCGATGAACACCAATATGTATGAGAATCCGATTACGCAGGCAAATCTTCAAAAATTGAGAGATTTCGGAATGGAGGTTATTGAACCGGCAACCGGACTTCTTGCGTGCAAAGCAGTCGGAAAGGGGAAAATGCCTTCAGAGGAAGTGCTGCTTTCTCATATTTTACAGGAAATCCAGTATGAACATGATATGGAAGGAAAACGGGTTTTAATTACAGCCGGACCGACGAGAGAGGCGATTGACCCGGTGCGTTATCTGACGAATCATTCGACCGGAAAGATGGGATATGCACTTGCTAAAACGGCAGCAAGACGCGGAGCCAAGGTTACACTGGTGAGTGGTCCGTGTGAACTGCCGGCGCCGCTTCATGTGGATGTTGTGCCGGTTGAGAGCGCAGCGGATATGTTTGAGGCAGTGAAAACACGTGCCAAAGAGCAGGATATTATCATCAAGGCAGCAGCTGTTGCCGATTATACGCCGATTACGGTAAATACAGAAAAGACGAAAAAGAAAGAGGGCGAAGCGTCGATTGCGCTGAAGCGGACAACGGATATTTTATCATGGCTCGGTGAACATAAAGAAAAAGGGCAGTTTTTGTGTGGCTTTTCCATGGAAACCGAAAATATGTTAGAAAACTCGAAAAAGAAATTAGAGAAGAAACACGCCGATATGATTGTGGCGAACAATCTGAAAGTTGCCGGTGCCGGATTTGGAACGGATACAAATGTCGTTACTTTGATTACGAAAGAGGGGGCAAAAGAGCTTCCAATCCAGACAAAGGATGAGGTTTCTTACGAGATTTTGAATGAAATTATGAATAAAATGGCTTAAAACTGCATAAGATAGTAAGGACGGTATGTGATGACGAGGATACCATAAATTGACAACCACAATAAGATGTGGTATACTCATATGCGTATGCTATATATCGTGTTTTAAGAACGGAGGGATATCTTATGGTAAGAGCCAGTGTTGGCAGTGTCCGGCGTGCCGTAGCAGAGCATGTAGGAAGTAAAGTAAAGGTTCGGAGTAATCTGGGAAGACACAAATATGATGTAACCGAAGGTGTGATTACGGAAACATATCCCTGCATCTTTCTTGTGCAGGTGAAAAACGCGGAAGAGAATAGCTACCAAACGGTATCATACAGTTACACGGATGTCATTACAAAGGACGTACAATTAACTCTGTGCTAGTAGAGGGAGAACTAATAAATGGAGAAATCCGGTTTATTAGTTCTTTTTTTGTTTCGCAGGAATATATATTGTAAGAGACAACTACGAAACAAGGAGGCCAAACGATTGAACCTGATTACAAAGCGAGTTCATATGAACCGGTGTAACGGCAGGGAAGTTAAGCAGCTTACACTTGACCGCGATTTCAATGTGCCGGATGCCAGACCGGATGCGTTACAGATAATGAAAGAACAGGGAGAGGTACAGATAGAGGAAGTTCATATGATGGAGGGAAAGGCAAGTGTAAAAGGACTTTTGCATTTCCAGATTTTATATGCATCGGATGGGGATATTCCGGTGAGTGAGATGACAGGGACAATTCCTTTTGAGGAAACTATTCCCCTGCCACAGGCAAAGGCCGAGGATGAAATTTCGGTGCAGGCGGAGATTGGCGACTTAAAAAGTGAGTTAATTAATTCCAGAAAATTAGGAATGAAAGCAATTGTTGTACTTAATGTGACGGCAGGAAGCGTTTGCGATGGTGAGGGAGCCATTGACATTGAAGGTGGAGAAGATATTTATACCAAAAAAAGAACGGCAGAAGTTTCCTATCTGGTTTTTAGTAAAAAAGATACGCTGCGGGTACGGGATGAGTGGAAAATTCCTGGAACGAAAGACGCAATGCAGCGGATTTTGTACTCGGATGTTTGCATTGGGGAACTAAACACAAGGATGGAAGAAGAAAAACTTCTTGTCGAAGGGCAGGCAAATGTTTTCGTTATTTATCTGGGCGAGGGAGAAAATCCTTCCATTAATTATTTTGAAAACACACTGCCGATTGAGGGGCATATTGACTGCCACGGCTGCAATGCGGACATGGTCGAACAGGTGACAGCCTCCATTCACAGCAGAGATTTAGGTGTGAAAGAAGATGAAGATGGCGAATTCCGTGTGCTGGAAGTCGAAGTTGTATTTGCATTTGATATGAAAGTGTACGGTCAGGAAAAAATTGACCTTCTCACGGATTTTTATTCGCTAAAAGAAAAGTGCGAACCGGTTTATGAGCCATCCTATTTTGAAAACCTGAAAATTCATAATAAAAGCAAATGCCGATTTACCGGTATGGTAACGGCGGGTGAATTTGCGCCGCTGCAAATATGGAATGTAAGCGGTTCTCTGTTTATTGACCATAAAGAACAGAAAGAAGAAGGGTTATTGGTAAGAGGGGCACTTTTGGTAAGTGTGTTATACCAGACCGGGGATGAAAGGGTTCCGCTCGCGACGGCAAAGGGTACGATTCCATTTGAGCAGTTGTTAGAGGCAAACGGTCTTACGAACAACAGCCATATCAATCTCCATGGTATGTTAGAGCAGGTAAGTGCTTCTCTCACCGGAGAAAAAGAGATTGAAATTAAGGCAGTTGCCGCGCTGGATTTACTTGTATTTGACCGGATGGAAGAACCAATTGTTTCCGGATATGAAAGTGAGGAAGTGGACTGGGATGCCTTCCGCAGTGCGCCCGGTATGGTCGGCTACGTGGTACAGGAAAAAGAAACTCTCTGGGATATTGCGAAAAAGTTTTTTACAACCGTCGAGGCAATTATGGAAGTCAACCAAAAAGAAACCGAACAGGTACAAACAGGCGATATGATTTTAATTCTAAAAGAAGTATCTTAAAAGAAAGAAGCACCCATCAGCTCGTATTGTCCGGTATGCTCTGCATCCGGCGGACGAATTGGTGAGTGCTCCTTATCATAAGATATCAAAGATATCGGGTTTTTATGCATCTGTTTCGGAAGTTGTGCCATCGCGCCATGCTTCCATTTTTTTAACGGCAGCATCAATTGTCTTCTGACAAATGTCAGGGAGTTTATCACCCCATGCTTCGGTTGCTTCATCAAATCCCTTTTTGATGGCAGCAATCAAAGTATCTGCCTTGGATGTATCTCCACCGCTCAATGCCTGAGCCATGGAAACGAGACGATCACTTGTCTGTTCAACACCCCAGTAACCATCATCAGCAATGTCTTTCTGTGCCTGTTCAATGGTAGCAGGGTCTGCCTGAATGTCTTTGAACAAATCAGCAAGTTTGGTATACTTTCCTGCCTGTTTGCCAAGAAGTTTTGTTACCAGATTCTGAAGTTGTTCATTTTTTGTTGACAATTCTTTTTTCATGGTGGCAACAACAGAAGAATAATCTTTTATCTTGTTTGATTTGTCATCTGTTTTGCTTGAAGTTTCATATACAACACCAATGTCTTTTGCATCCGCAGTGTTTGTTGCCTGGGAAACTTTTGTTTTTGCTGTTGTCTGTGGCGTCGTATAAGAACTGTTTGCACTTGTAATTCCATTTACACTCATAAGGTTCCATCCTTTCTGTGCCTGTGGCACGCTGCATTCTATGTTCTCTACTTTACATATCGGCAGATTAAAGAGAATAGTTTAGTGTATTCAAAAAATTATCGGTACAAATCCGTCACAAAGACAAAACACCGGTAAGGGAGTTCACGGCATTTCTCCTTGGCAGCCATTGCTTTGTCTTTATCATCAAAAATACCGAATACCGTTGGTCCGCTTCCGCTCATTAAAGAACCCAGTGCACCATTTTGCAGCATACATTCTTTGATGGCGGCAATCTGTGGATAGGCGGGAATCGTTACGGACTCCAAAACATTTCCAATCTGGTTACTCAGTGAAAGAAGGTCGCGCTTTTTCATCCAAGCTAACATGCCATCAATATCCGGATGATTTGTGTGTTCATCGAGTACAAGATTGGTATACACCCATTTTGTGGAAACGTGGATGTTTGGTTTGGCAATTAGAATATAGCAGGAAGGCATCGCCGGAATGGTTGATAGTTTTTCACCGATTCCTTCGGAAAGAGCGGTTCCTTTTAAAATGCAGTAAGGAATATCTGCGCCCAATTTCACACCACGCTTCATCAGGTGTCGTTTGCTAAGTCCCAGTCCATATAAGTCATTGATGGCAAGCATACACGATGCGGCATCGGTACTTCCCCCTGCCATACCGGCGGCAACCGGAATCCGCTTGTCAAGTTTGATATCAAGTCCGCCCTCCAAATGGAATTCGTCCATCAGACGTTTGGCGCTTTGATAGACAAGATTATCTTCATTTACCGGAAGATAGGAAAGGTTTGTTGTCAATTTAATCCCCGGCTCTTTCGTCTTTGTGAGTGTCAGTCGGTCAAACAGGCGGATGCTCTGCATAATCATTTTTACTTCGTGGTAGCCATCTTCGCGGCGTCTAATGACATCCAGCCCAATATTAATTTTTGCCGGTGCATTTATCCAAATCGAATCCATTTCATTTCTCCCTTCTGCTTTTGTAAAGAGTGTACCATAAATTCATTTTCCTGCAAAGTGTATAAATAGAAAAGATTCGTCAATGCTATGATTAGACAATATGAAATCAGGAGGAAATAAAAATGACAGGAAAGAAAAAGTGGATTGCGATTGCGGGATTGTTTGTGGTGACGTTTGTTCTCATGTTTTTTTATGCAAGACAGATGAGACAAAACCGAATGCAGAAAGATATTGCGAAGGAAATTCTGCGGCTTCACGTGGTTGCCAACAGCGACAGCAAAAAAGACCAAGCATTGAAAATGGAAGTAAAAGAGGCGGTTGTTACATATCTGCGTGGCGTGATGCAGGACGCAGAAAGTGTGGATGAGGCGCGTATACAAATTCAGAAAAGGCTTCCGGAGATTGAAGCGGTTGCGAAGGAGAAAATGCAGCAAAAGGGCTATTCTTATGATGCGGATGCCACGCTCTCGTCCTGCTACTTTCCGGTGAAAACATATGGCGATATGATTTTTCCGGCGGGCGAGTATGAGGCACTGAAAGTAAATTTGGGAAAAAGTGCGGGAAAAAACTGGTGGTGTGTGATGTATCCGACGCTGTGTTTTGTGGACTCCACATACCAGATTGTGCCGGGAGAATCCAAGGAAAAATTAAAGAAATGTTTGACGGAAGAGGAGTACAATTCACTGCTTGATGGGGAAAATGGTATCGAAACTTCTTCTTTGTTCATAGAATGGATTAGGAATATTCTTTTTTCTTGAAAAAAAAGGGGTTCCGTGATAAAGTATAGGAGGTGTCATGTACTTTTATTAGGTATATGAAAAAGTTACCGGCAGGGTGAAATACCCGGAAAGGGGTTCCTATGAAAAAGAGGGTAGCAGTGATTTTTGGTGGACAGTCATCGGAGCATGATGTGTCCTGTGTTTCCGCAGCAAATGTAATTGACGGACTGCGGGAAGATAAATATGATATTTACCGAATTGGTATTACGAAAGAGGGCAAATGGCTTTTTGTGGAAGATACCGATTCGATTCGAGATGGTTCATGGGTAGAGGGTACGGTGACAGCAGTGATTTCACCGGATCATGGAAAGAAAGGAATCTGGAAAGTAACAGGAAATGATGTGGAAGTGATTCCGATTGATGTGGCTTTTCCGGTTCTGCATGGTAAGTTTGGAGAAGATGGAACGATTCAGGGTCTTTTTGAACTGGCGGGAATCCCGTATGTGGGATGTGATGTTTTAGCATCCGCTGCAAGTATGGATAAGATTTCAACAAAGATTTTTGCTGACCGCATCGGTGTCCGTCAGGCAGCTTATGTGGCAGATATTGCAAGAGATTTGAGTGAAAAAGAAGAGACAATTGCAAAGGTAGAAGAGAAACTTGGATATCCGGTTTTTGTAAAGCCATCCAATGCTGGTTCTTCACAGGGTGTCAGCAAGGCACATAACAGAGAAGAGTTAGAAAAAGCGCTGGCACTTGCGAAAAAACATGACCATCGTGTATTGATTGAGGAAACGATTATCGGACGAGAAGTGGAGTGTGCAGTTTTAGGCGGACAAAATCCAAAAGCTTCGCCGGTTGGTGAGATTTTGGCGGCAGCAGAGTTTTATGATTTTGATGCCAAGTATAACAATGCGGAATCGAAGACGGTAATTGACCCGGATTTGCCGGATGAAGTGAAGGAGAAAATCCGGACAAATGCAGTAGCGGTATTTCGCGCCGTGGGCGGTTTTGGATTATCGCGTGTTGACTTCTTTGTGGAGCAGGGAACGAACGAAGTGATTTTCAATGAAATTAATACACTTCCGGGATTTACCAACATCAGTATGTATCCGATGCTTTGGAAGGCAGCAGGGTTTGAGAAAGAAGAATTGTTAGATCAGATTATTGCACTTGCATTTGAAAGATAAGGAGTCAGAACATGACAAAAGAGGTTAAACTTAGAATCTGCGGCATGCATATGCACGGCGAAGACGGCGACCGCGATGATGTGGAAGTGATTTCTGTTGGGCAGATGTGTGAGAGAGATGGATTTGCATGGATTACCTATGAGGAAGTTGTGGAAGAGGAAGAAAATGGACTTGTCTCCGTTGTGAAAAATCTGGTGAAATACAAAGACGACCAGTTAGAGATTATCAAGCATGGTCCGGCGGAAAGCCATATGGTGTTTGTGCCAAATGAGACGACGTATTCATATTATTCGACGCCGGTCGGGGAGCTGGAGATTGCGCTTAGCACGAAATCGCTCCAGAAGATACTCACCGAGCGGGGATTTCATTTGAAGTTAGATTATGATTTGGAACTGAACCAGACATTTTTGTCTAACTGCAATGTAGATATTTTCATTGAAGAATAAAGGAGGAGTTGTGTGAGTAAATTACATTTTACGAAAATGCACGGAACCGGCAATGATTATGTTTATGTAAATTTATTTACAGAACAGGTAGACGATGCATCCAAACTGGCGGTTTTTGTGAGCGACAGACATTTTGGAATTGGCTCCGATGGCTTGATTCTGATTGCACCGTCTAAAACTGCGGACTGTCGTATGATTATGTATAATGCAGACGGCTCGGAAGGTGCGATGTGTGGAAACGGGATTCGCTGTGTCGCAAAGTATGCGTATGAGCATGGAATAGTTCATTCAGATGAGATTACGATTGAAACAAAGAGCGGCATAAAAGCATTAAAACTTACCGTGGAAAACGGATTGGTTACTTACATAACGGTAAATATGGGACAGGCGGTATTGGAACCTGCAAAGATTCCGGTATCAGCAGATGGCGATACATTTGTTGCTAGAAAACTTGTGGTTGACGGAAAAGAGTATGAAGCCACTTGTGTTTCAATGGGAAATCCGCATTGTGTGATTTTTACAGAGGGAATTGATGAGTTAGATTTGGAAAAAATTGGACCATCTTTTGAAAACCACGAGTTATTTCCGGACCGGATTAACACAGAGTTTGTTGAGGTAATCGATGACCACACGATAAAGATGCGGGTGTGGGAACGCGGTTCCGGGGAGACGATTTCCTGCGGAACGGGCACATGTGCATCGGTTGTAGCGGCTGTTTTGAATGGCTTCTGCAAGCGGGGAGAAGAAGTTGAGGTACAGATTCGCGGGGGTAAACTATATGACACGTATTTAGCTAATGGCGAAGTACAGATGAAAGGACCGGCAACGACGGTTTTTGATGGAGAGATTGACGTATGAGATATATCAGTATTGACAGTGCACAGCCCGGAATGATTGTTGGGAAATCCATTTACAATGAACAGGGCAGCATTTTAGTGAATTACCGGGTTAAATTGACCGAACGGTTAATTTCAAGAATGCGTGATATAGGCTTGGCGGGGTTGTATATTGAAGATGAGTTATCATCAGATATTACAGTAGAAGATTTGATTAGTGATGAATTGGGGGTAAAGGCGACTAAGGCGTTGACAAAACTTGATATTGATGCCGCACTTAAGGTGGCAAGTGACATCACAGAAGAGTTAAGTTTAAATGGTGATATTAATGTCAACTTAATCAGTATGCGGACAAACTCAGATTATACTTACAAACATTCGGTAAATGTAGCAGTTTTGTCGGTGCTCACAGGTATCGGTATCGGATTGAAAAAGTCGATTCTGAAGGAACTTTCGGCAGCAGGGCTTTTGCATGATATCGGAAAACTTAATTTGCCGCTTGATTTATTGGAAAAGGCAGGTCCGCTTTCTGAGGAAGAGTATGAGACAATGAAAACGCACTCAGAGCTTGGCTATGAAAGACTCAAAGAGAACATTAACATCAGTTCCAAGACGAAAATGGGTGTTTATATGCACCATGAAAATGTAAACGGTTCCGGTTATCCACTGGGACTGCGTGGCGACCAAATTTATATGTTTGCAAAAATTATTCACATTGCGGATGTTTATGATGCGATTACAAGTGAACGTCCTTATAAAAAAGCGCAGTCGCCAAAAGAAGCCATTGAGTTTTTGATGAACAATGCAGGAAAAATGTTCCAGCCGGAATATGTAAAGGCATTCATTACTTACATACCGGTTTATCCAAAGGGACGTAACGTGATATTGTCGGATGGTAACGTTGCGGTCGTGGTAGAGAATCACCAGTACCATACGCTCTACCCGGTTGTGCGCCGGTTGTCCGATGGTGAAACGATTGATTTGGCAGAACAAAATGAGAATCTTAGTGAGCCACTTTCGATTTTGGATTTTGAGAGGTAATAAAAAAAGAAACCGGGTTCAAAGCGGGATATTTGCGAAGCAAATATAGCTTTGAACCCGGTTTCTTTTTTTATTAGAGAAGGGGGAAGGGAGTTGACAAAAAACAACTGCCCCGCTGCAAGCTTCCCTTTCCCTTATCCGCAAGCAGAAACATAGAAAAACAGCAAGCTATATTTGCAGAGCAAATATCCCGCTTGCTGTTTTTTCTATGTTTCTGTATTTTTTATCTTCCTGCCTTTTTCAATGCTTTCAATTTACTTCTTTGCCAGAATCCGAGTTTTTCTTCCGGATTGTCAAGCACGTTACGTCCTTTGACGCCCATAATGTAAATTCCGCTGATGACAACTTTTAATTCTTTCTTTACCGGGAGAACCGGGAAGATTTTTTCGTCGCACATCAAAGACATTACTTTTGGTCCGATTTTAGCTTTGACAATCGGTACTTTTGAGCCACGGAGATATTTCGGTGTGTTTTCCAAAACCATCTTTGGAAGACCGGAATCTTTTAATTTCATCCGCTTTTTGTCAATGACAAGAATGGTTGCTGTCTGGGATGCGGCCTGCATCTGTGCCTGCGATTCGTCCTGCTTCTTCTGCATTTTTTTGCCTAAGAAGTAAAGAACGACCATGACAACAACTAATACAATGGCAACAATTGCTAAAATAGTTAAAAAAACATGCATGGTTTGCGATTCCTCCACTTCATAAAAATTTCAAACTGGAACTATTCTATCATGGAATGGGAAAAAAAGAAAGGTTTAGCTGATTTTTTTTCGATTTTCCTCATACATTTCCTCAATAATTCCACGTACGTAAACGCCGAGGTGTTTTTTTGTTTCCTTGTCCAGCTCTTCCGGATAAATTGGTTTTCCGTATTCGATCAGGATTTTTCCCTTTTTAATCCAAGGCAGATTATTTTCAAAAATATTTTCGGTGTTGCATAAGCAGACCGGGATAATCGGACATTTTCCCTTGGTGGCAATCTTCATACTGCCTTCTTTAAATTCAAGCAGTGTATCGGTTGCATTTCGGGTTCCCTCCGGTGCAATGTAAATGGAATAGCCGTTTTTTACGAGTGTGATGGCAGATAAAATAATCTGCAGATTCTGTTTTACATCACCACGGTCCATAAACAGACAATTTAAAAAATACATCCACTGTGCGACACAAGGCATTTTCTTAATTTCCATTTTCGAAATAAAAGCGGTCTGATTCGGAACCGTTGCGTAAGCTAAAATGATGTCATAAAAGCTGCGGTGGTTGGCGGCATACATTACCGGTGTGTCTTTCGGAATATTTTCTACGCCAATAATGGTCTTTTTGCAGCCCGAAACAAACATTACAAGATTAAACGCTCCCTTAACAATGACTTGTGCGATGTGGGCTGCCGCACGTGGGCTGATAAGCCGCACAATTGCTTCAATCAGGTACATTGGAAGGCTTAAAATCGTAATAATAACATATAAAATTAAAATAATAATGGTTCTCATACAAGTACCCCTTTTCTATTGATTTGGTGCTGGAGACGACGGTGAGGTTTCATATTCATCGGGATTCTCCACATCGACTTTCGGTGTGTTTTCATCCGCTTTTTGGTTGACACCATATAATTCCTCAAGTGTCAGCTTATTCTTTTTTAAGTAACTGGCATAGCTGACGCCGACATAGCGAATGTGCCATGGTTCGTAAGAATAGCCGGTAAGTTTTGTTTTTCCTTTCGGATAGCGGATAATATAGCCGTATTTGTGAGCATTTTTGGCGAGCCATCTGCCCTCTTTGGTAGAGCCAAAACGCTCGGTCAATAAGCAGTCTACCGAATTGGCGGAAACATCAATTGTAAGACCTGTCTGATGTTCGCTGCTGCCGGGTTTTGCGGATAAAGAATCCGTCGCTTTTTTTCCATGCAGTGCAACGTTTCTTGAGTAAATGGATTTCTGGCGTTCATACGAACGGTAGCCCGAAACACCATATAAAATAATGCCCTTTTTCTCGGCGGCACGAAACATTTTTGACAGTGCTTTGGATGCAACACGCCGCATTTTTCGTTTGTCGTCGTGTGAGTTCGAACTGAATCGAACGGAAATCTCGACCAAATCTTTTGGTACATAGGTCGATGGCAGCAGATAGTCGCGGCTTACAAGTGCCGTGTAACTGCCGGGTACTACATCTAAGGGAACCGTAACATTGTTTGTTGTAATGCTCTCAAGGTTTGAGGGAAGTAAAGGTGGCTCAGTCGGTTCCGGTTTTGTCGCAGATGGTGTTGTCACACGGGGCGTGGAAATGGAATCGGACGTTGTTTGTATGTGCGTCTGTCTCCAGTAATAAATTCCTGCCACGGTGACAAAGAATACTGCGAAAATCAAAAGTATTCGCTTCATAAGTGTCTCTATCCTCAAATAACTGAATATTATCGTGTAAGCACGAAATTTTTATCCTAATATTACGATTATACCCTTATAAAGCGTAAAAATCAATGCCCGAAAATGTTTTTAGAACAGTGAATGGTTCATTTTTTTTAGTGCTCCATATAAAAGCATACCAAGTAAATAACAGGAAATAATTTCTCCTGCGCCAACGGTTGCTATCATAAAAGGAAATGCATCTGTGGCACCATAGGCGTAACGAAGGACAAATGGCACGATAATCATATTGGAAACAATTGGCGGAATTGGCACCAGCCATGTATGGCGGCGAAGTGCATACGAGCCGAGGGCACCGATTCCGAAAATAATATCGAGAAGAACACACCCGGTCAAGGTATTGCTCAATAGACATCCGATGACAAGCCCCGGAATTGCTGCCGGTGTAAAGGCTGGCAGTATGGTTAATGCTTCGGAAACACGAACTTGAATAACGCCGCTTGCAAAGGCGCTGAATACATAAGTCAACACGACATAGAGGGCAGCGATAACGGCTGCCTGACAGATAAATACTAATTTTTTGCTTTTCATTTTTTTCTCTCCTTAGTTTTGTTTAATGAGTGGATGGTTTCGAACACTCAGTCAAAGCAGACCAATTTCTTACTAGGCATTGGCTGCTTTTTCAGCCTCATAGGCTTCTCTGACTGCATGAGCCAGCTGGTCGCCACAGGAAGTGCCTTTAAATCCACATTGGATGCCGGATAATTTGTTTGAAATTTCATCTACGGTTAATCCATCAACCAGTGCAGGAATGGCTTTCAAATTTCCATCACAGCCACCATAAAACTTTACATTTGTGATAACGTCACCATTAATTTCCAAATCAATCTGTTTGGAACAAGTACCTTTTGTATAATAGGTGTAATTCATTATCCTTCCCTCCTTTCCTTCGCTCTACATTGTAGCGAAAATATGCTTGTTTGTCAAAGGAAAAAGCGGTATAATATGTTTGGGTGATAACGTGAAAATTCCTGAACAGGTAAAATCGATTATTGAGACATTAGAAGAAAATGGTTACGAGGCATATGCCGTGGGAGGCTGTGTCCGCGACACACTTTTGGGGCGCGTACCGGATGACTGGGATATTACAACGTCTGCGAATCCGATACAGGTGAAAGCCCTTTTTTGGCGTACCATTGATACGGGAATCCAGCATGGAACCGTGACGGTTATGATTGGTGATGACGGTTATGAAGTGACAACTTACCGCATGGACGGCGAATATGAAGACCACCGTCACCCGAAAGAAGTTTTATTTACGCCCAATTTGAATGAAGATTTAAAACGCCGTGATTTTACAATTAATGCGATGGCGTATAATCCGCGTGTTGGAATCATAGATTTATATGGAGGGCGTGAAGATTTAGAAAAAAAAGTAATCCGCTGTGTCGGTGAGGCAAATGAGCGGTTTGATGAAGATGCACTCCGAATGCTGCGAGGGATTCGGTTTGCCGGACAGCTTCAGTTTGAACTGGAAGAAAAAACATTTTTGGCAATAAAGGAAAAAGCACCGACTTTGGTAAATGTGAGTGCCGAGAGAATCCGCACCGAACTTACCAAGCTTATTGTTTCAAAGGGAAGTGACAAATTGCTGCTTGCCGTAGAGACGGGATTAAGTGCATATTTTCTGCCGGAACTTGAAAAAATGCTTGCTACAACGCAGGAAAATCCACATCACTGTTTTGATGTCGGACATCATTCGCTGGCAGCCATTTCTCATATTAATGATTTGGGAGAGCAGGCGGGATTTCGCACAAAAGAGCGGGTAATGTTAGCTTATGCTGCGCTTCTTCATGATGTGGCAAAACCGGACTGCAAGCAGGTTGATGACGAAGGAATTGCCCATTTTTATAAACATCCGGAGTACGGAGCTAAGAAGGCGAGAGGAATTCTCCGCCGGTTAAAATTTGATAATGAGACCGTGGCAACGGTAACGACCTTAATTCGTTATCACGACAGACGTCATGAAAACTGCGTTTTGTCAGATGAGCCGCAGCCAAGAAAAGCAAAGCAGGCGATGCGGCGGCTGATGAATCAGGCAGGGACGGATTTAATGCCGCTTTTGTTTATTTTACAGCAGGCGGATTTGTTGTCACAGAGTGAATATAAACAGAAGGAAAAATTGATGCGCCTAGAGGCTGCGAAGCGCTGCTATCGGGAAATATGCGAGGCGGGCGAGGCAGTCTGTGTGAAAGATTTGGCAATTGGCGGACGTGAGCTGATACAGATGGGGATGACACCGGGACCGGCAATTGGTGAAATGCTGCAACAGTTATTGGAGCATGTGTTAGCGCATCCGGAAGATAATGAGAAAGAGAAACTGCTTTTTTTAGCGAAAGAGTGGAAAAAATAAACGAAGAGGGAGTGATTCGATGTTTCATAATAGTCGAAAAACGATTGGTGTGTTTTTGGAGCGTTCTGCGAGCGAATTTCAAAATCGCCTATGTCAGGGAATTATTACCGGGGCAAAGGAAATTGGTTATAATGTTGCCGTGTTTTCCGATTATGGTAATTATGGACAGAACCACCGCTATTTTATCGGAGATCAGACATTGTGGGAACTGCCGCCTTACGAAGAGTTAGACGGTGTTGTTTTAGCGCTTGATACGATGGAGGAAATCGTCAGCAGAGAGCATGTTATTAAGAACATAAGAGAGCGCTGCCATTGTCCGATTGTCAGTATCCGCGAGCTTTTGGTCGGAGCAAATAATCTGCTTGTGGATAATAGCAGCTGTATGGAAGGGCTGATTGATCATTTTGTCAAAGAACATGGGATGAAAAAACTGTGTTTTATGACAGGACCAAAAGACCACTGGGATGCACAGGAGAGGCTTCTTTGTTTTAAACGTAAAATGGATGAATATGGACTTTCCTATGGTGAGCATCAGATTTTTTATGGAGATTTTTGGAAAAATAAAGGTAAAGAGGCATGTGACTGGTTTTTAGCAGAGGGTGAGCCGCAGCCGGAGGGAATTATCTGCGCCAATGATTATATGGCGACAGCCGTTGCCAGTGAACTTATTCGGCGTGGGTATAGGATTCCTCAGGATATTGCGGTGAGTGGATACGATGGTATGCGAAGTACACTTTCCTTTACCCCATGTATTACGACGGCGACAGTTCCGTTTTTTGAAATGGGCAGGCGGGCAGTACAAATTATTGATAAAAAGCAGGATTGCCCGGAAAAAGTGGAGAATGTGTTTTTTGACGCTGTTTTGCAGCCGAGGGAATCATGTGGCTGTATGGCAAGTGAGGGACAGGAGGTCATGACCATCCGCCAGCGTATGTATGAGACTGAAAACATTAGCCAGAACCGTGAAATGCAGTTTCATTTTATGTCGATTCATATGAGTGAATGTCATACGATTGATGAAGTCGGACAGAAAATCGGACGTTATATTTATAATATTGAAGGCTTTAAAGATTACTGCATGTGTTTGTGTGAGGGCTGGCTGGAAAAAAAGAGTTCAAAGGCTTTACTGATAAAATGGAAATGCCGATTGCTATTCGTAATCGGGAAAATATCAGCCCAACGAGAGAACGTTTTGACCGCAGAGAACTGATTCCTAAATGCATGAGCAGCGAAGAGCCGCAGATGTGGTTTTTGGCATCGCTTCATTTTCAGGATTTATGTTTTGGCTATGAGGCGCTGCAATTTATAGATGCCGAAACGACGGGACGGCTGTATATGTATTGGAACATTATTATCGGCAATCTTCTTCAGGACATTATGACATATCAGAAAATGCAGAAACTTGTTGTAAAACTGGAAGAAATGTATGACCGCGATGCGCTGACCGGGATGTACAACCGACGCGGTTTTGAGAACCGCGGGAATCCGATGTTCGAGCAGGCAAAAGAGGAGGGAAAGCAGATTTTCCTTGCGATTATCGATATGGATGGCATGAAACAGATTAACGATAATTATGGTCACATCGAAGGCGATTATGCATTGAAAAAAGTGCGCGAAGCGATTCATCATGCATGTCCGGATGCGGTGATTCAGGCACGCACCGGTGGTGATGAATTTGAAATTATTGCCGAAGATATTGCAGAAAATGAGGGGGTTCATTATCTGGAAGAATTGGTTGCTTATCTGGATGCGTTCAATGAGAGTGGCGGTAAAGAATATGATATTCACGCCAGTTATGGGTATGCCTGCCGCGTTCCTTCGCAGCAGGATACCATGGAAATTTTCATTAAAGAAAGTGATGAAATTATGTATCGGAATAAAGTAATTAATAAAATTAACCGTGGCGAGGCGTTACGATAACTCATCAGCAAATGGGGCGATACTTCTTTTGAGTACGCCCTTTAATTGTGCAATCATCGTGCCATAGTTGACAATTGGGACATTCTGGTCTTTTGCTTCAGCGATGCGAAATGCCATTTCCCGCTTGCTTAAGGTGCATCCGCCACAGTGGACAATCAGCCGGTACGGACTCAAATTTTCCGGAAATTCACCGCCGCTTGATGTGGCAAAGTTTAATTTTTTACCGGTGTACTCGGAAATCCAGCGTGGAAGTTTTACCGTTCCAATGTCATCGCACTGTCTATGGTGTGTACATCCCTCTGCCATCAGAATTGTGTCGCCGTCTTTTAATTTATCAAGCATTTTTACTCCATCAATCTGTGTCTGCAAATCTCCCTTATAGCGGGAGAAAAGAATCGAGAAAGAAGTAAGAGGAATGTTTTTTGGCGTGTCTTTTGATACACTTGCAAATGCCTGGGAGTCCGTAATGACAAGTTTTGGCGGCTGGCCCAGTTTTTTCAAAGTGTCTGCAAGTTCGGTATCCCGGCATACAATAGCGGTCGCTCCGGATTCCAGCACATCTCGAATTACCTGCTGTTGCGGCAGAATCAGACGTCCCTTTGGTGCCGCAGAGTCAATCGGAACGACAAGAACGACAAAATCGAGTGGGGAGAGCAAATCACCAACGATTTTTCCGGTCTGGTCATCTGTCGGCAGTTTTGTCGTCATAAGTTCTTTCAATTCATGAATGTGATACCCTGTTTTGGAACTAACGCATAAATCTCCATATGCCTGAATTGCTGCTTCATTTTCAGCCCATAAATCCTGTTTGTTCAACACAACAATTGAAGGAATATTTTTCTTTTTCGTCAGGGCAAGAATCTGGTGCTCAAAAGAAAAATCTTTTGCTGCCTCGTTTCCATCGGCAACAATTAACGCTAAGTCCGTTTTATTTAAAACGCTTCGCGCCTTTTTGATGCGCTCTTCGCCCAACACGCCTTCATCGTCAAGTCCCGGTGTGTCGATTAGCATAACCGGACCAAGCGGTAAAATTTCCATTGCCTTGTAAACCGGGTCAGTTGTGGTTCCCAGTACATCGGATACAATGGCTAAGTCCTGTTCGGTTATGGCGTTAATGAGACTTGATTTTCCGGCATTTCGCCGTCCAAATAAAGCAATGTGGATTCGTTCTCCCTTTGGTGTTGTGTTCATTGACATAATCCGTCATCCTTTCTTAAAAAGGCGGTATCTTGTAAGATAACCGCCTTTGGTCTGCTATAATAACTGTTTATTATTTGTAAAGAGTGATGTTTCCGATAATCGGAAGTTTCTTTGGCTCGCCGGAGCAGGCATTTACAATGCCGACAATAATAAGCGCCAAACAAAGCAATCCCAAAAGGTTGCTTATAATTGTTCCGACAAAAGATAAAATTCCGAGACTTGCAAAAGTTATTACAAAGTTAACAACAAGGCTGATAATCCACATCACAATATCAAAAATAAAAAGTACAATTCCTTGATTTGTATGGAATCTTGCGTATTGTGAATCTTTTGCTGCAAGTAGCGGAATTAGGAAAAGAATTCCGAAATAAGCTAAAATCCCCATAACTTTGTTGTTTTCTACATCCTCTGAATTAAAAACAATGTTTTCTTCGTTCATTTGATAAACTCCTTTCGTTTCTGTTTTAGCAGAAATTGGTTTCGCATGGTACTATCATAGCTTATGTGGGGGGGATTTTCAAGGGGTGTTATTTTTTATTTTTAGCGGCTGCGTAGAGAGCTGGTTTTACCTTCCTGCACCGCTTGCGCTCGACAAATTGCGCAGGGGTATCGATAGGCACAATACGCCATATCAGATACCCGCGCATTTGTATGCAGTCAGGTGAAACCAGATCTCTACGCAGCCGCTAAGAATAAAAAGATAACGTATCATATGGGGAAGGCAGGGTTGGAGCCAATTAATCCTCGCAGAATAGAGGGTCCACCGAAGCTTATGCAACCTAAATCTTTACAAAAAGCAAAAAGAGTTGCATCCGTTTTAAAATGAAACGAAAAAAAACAACCAAAAAGAAAAAATTAGCAGAAAGGGTTGCATATAACCTGCGATTTTCCTTGATTAGGCTTAATTATAAGGCAAAAATGCAACTCTATGAGGCAAAACAAGCAAAAAGAGTTGTCATAGAACTAATAAACACACCTAGAACAAAAAAGATTAATGGCAGTTTCTTCGGTTTCCGTAATCTAGGAGAAGGGCTTTGTGACGAGTGGGTTTTGAGTGCGTCGGTATGAGTTGCAAGAAGTCCGGTGGACTTCTGTTATGCAACGACCGAAGCGGAGCGGAGACCACTGGTACTTTCAGTGCCCATACCGCTACGCACTCAACGAGCGGGAGCACCCACGAGGCGCAAAGCCCTTCTCCTAGATTACGGAAACCAAAAAAAGTACCATCCCCCCCTTGTGAACCCCCTTCTTTTATGCTACAATAAATATATCAATAAAAGGAGGGGAATCATGGAACAGTTTTTGACGGATGATGATCTCCTTGGACTGTTAGAGGAACTCGATCAGGAGGACGCTGAGATTGAAGAATTAGAATTTGAGATGGAGATGGAAGCCTCTAACCGCAGATACGAGGAGATTATTCAGAAACACCGTATGGTTTAAAGAAGCACTTTCGATTATGAGAGTGCTTCTTTTTCAGCACAGACCAATTGTGTATTCATAAAATTTCTAAGAGTTTGTTTTGGGGAAAGAAAAAAGGAGGTTTTTTGATGATACGAGAGGCAAAGACTGAAAACGGATGGGCGCGCGGAATTGAAGCAGCGGATCCTAGAATTACTGTATTTAAGGGAATCCCATTTGCAGCACCACCAATTGGAGAAAATCGCTGGCGTGCACCGCAGCCGGCAGCTGACTGGGAGGGAATCAGGGATGCATCTCGATTTGCACCGATTTCCATGCAGAGCATACCGGGACTTGGAACAGACGTGTATTGCAAAGAGTGGCATGTAGATCCGGAGATTCCTATGGACGAAGACTGTTTGTACCTGAATGTGTGGACAAGTGCGAAGTCTGTAGATGAAAAACAGCCGGTTTTAGTATGGTATTTTGGAGGCGGGCTGCAGTGGGGCTATCCATCCGAAATGGAATTTGATGGAGAGCGGCTTGCTAAAAGAGGTGTCGTTGTTGTGACAGTAAATTACCGTATCAACTGTTTTGGATTTCTTGCTCATAAAGATTTGACCAAAGAGGCACCGGAAGCACCGACAAACTTTGGAAATCTTGACCAGCAGGCAGGGCTTCGCTGGGTTGTACGAAATATTGCGTCATTTGGCGGTGACCCGGAACAGATTACCATTGCCGGACAGTCGGCGGGGGCAGGGAGTGTACTGACTCAGATGACCTGTCCGGATAACTTTGGTTTGTTTCAGCGTGCAGTGATTATGAGCGGTATGATTCGAAGCCCATATGCTGAAGAGGGAATGGGAATTCCGCCATCGTTAGATGAGGCAGAGAAACTTGGTGAGAAATTTTTTGATTATCTTGGTGTGAAGACTCTGGCAGAGGCCAGGCAGCTGGATGCAAAATATATTCGTGATTGTTATGATAAATTTATGTATGAAAATGAAATTATGGTAACGTCAAGGGATAATAATATTTGTATCGGCGATCCGATTCGTTTGTTTGCGCAAGGGAAATATGCCGGTGTGCCTGTTCTTGCCGGAAATACGGAAGATGAGTTTCCATTTGTGATTGATGCGCAGAATGAAGAAGAACTTGAGAAGAAGGCAAGTGCTTGGTTTTGCAAAAAAGCGGAAGAGTTTCTTGCAATACCACAAGTGCACGAGCAAACGAAAGATGGTTATGCGCCCGTTAGCGGTATGGAACTTATGACAAAGGCCGCATTTCTTCTAAATGAAAAAAGTGTGAAGCCTGCAAACTGTTATTATTATCGTTTTGCGCCGGATATACCGGGAGAGGATCATCCGGGAACATTTCATTCCGTTGATTTGTGGTTTTTCTTTGAAACACTTGCCAAATGCTGGCGGCCATTTGTTGGCAGGCATTATGATTTAGCCAGACAAATGTGTAATTATTGGGCGAATTTTATCAAATACGGTGATCCAAATGGAACAGATGATGACGGAAAGGTTCTTCCAAAATGGAATCCGTATCAGGAAAATGACCGGGCAGAAATGGTGTTTACTGCACAAGGTTCAAAATCCGGAAATGAAAAAAATTCAAAGCTGATGGAGTTCCTTCTTAGTGACAGAATAGAACGAATGAAATAAAAAAGGCTGTCTGCTCTGACGATTGTTATATCGCAGAACAGGCAGTCTTTTTTTGGCATAAGCCGCTTGATAAAATTTGAGTTTGAGAAACCTGTTTGCTATTATCGATGTTCAATATGATAAGCCCATGCTGTGATTGGACCGATAACAGCAATGCAAATAATTGTTTTAATTGCAAATATCATGGTTACGTCCTCCTTTCCCGACTTCTATGAAATCAGAAAAGGACCTGACGGTAGGTTTCTCCGTTTTGATTATGTATGTATCGTATCAAAAAATTTCTTAGATGATGGTCTTTTCTCTGCCGCCTGAGTCTTTGCAGAAAAACGAACTGCCAAAGGGCGAAACAAAGACCTAAAACGGAAAACCAAAGTTCCGGAATCGGCAGCCGGAAAGGAATCCGGTTTGATACACGAATTCTGGAAAGAAAGGATAATGGTTGTCCCTCTTTGCCGGCAGAAAGAACCCATCCGGAAAATGGGATGGAATCATTTGTGCCAATCTGTGTCTGCACCGGCTGCAATGACTGGTCTAATTCGTGGCTGCATGAGAAAATATTTCTGTCAAAAAGTGCCTTTTGAGGCAGAAACGATAAAAAAAAGGCAAGGCAAAGGCTAAGCCACAAAAAAGTGGCATGTTTATGTAGATATTTGCCTTTTATACCTTGCCTAAACATATCAAAATCCTCACTTATTTTTTAAACTTTTTCACGCCGGCATTTAATTAAACCAATCACTCCATCGACTGTAGGAAGAGCCTTCAACAAACGTAAATACTTCTGTTGGCATTACAGCATTGAAAAGTGCTGCGAATATAACAAACAAAATATATAATACAACATATGTGCCGCCGACAATCAGGAAAGCACGGTTTGCGTTCACTTCAAAATTCTTCTCTACGGCAAGGATGCTTAAGAAAGCAGCAATGATTTCACCGAGGAAGAAGAAAAACATACCAATCTGTACGCTTGCCATGCCAAGTAAAAGACCGATAAAAGTCAGTGGCAGGCATACGAAACAGCGAATGGATGCTGTTGCCAGTGCGGATTTAAAAGTAACGTTAGCTTTCACTGCTTTTCCGATACCAAGATACATTCCCATTGCTGCTGCGGAGAGAGCAATCGAGAAGAAGAAGGTAAAGAAAAAGGAAATCACAAGGCTTATTGCGGAATTATGTTCAAGTCCTACACCGTAGTTTGTCAAAGCAAATAATCCGCTGAAAAGTGCCTGTGCGGCAATTAAAATCAATGCGGCAAGCCAGCTCTCTTTTTTTGCAAGAGCAGAAGCGGCTTCTGCCGGTTTTTTCCAAACAGTTTTCAACGCTGTAACCAAATTTTCAAAGCCCTGTTTAATTTCACGTGAACTCTGACTTGGTGCAGCCTGTACCGGTGCTGGTGTAGGAGCCGGAGCCGGTGTTGGTGCAGCCTGTGGCGGTGTTACCGGATTCGGAGCAACGGGCGTTGGGGTTGGAGCAGCAGGTGCCGGATTTGGCGCTGCCTGTGCAGTGCAGTTACAAACTTCGCCTTCCTGAAGTGGACGGCCACATTGTGTACAAAAGTTTCCCATATAAATATTTCCTCCAATTTTTAATTGATTAGTTAGGTGAGACCTATAAAATAAATCTAATATCAATATATCATTGAACATCGGGAGTTTCAAGTTTTTTCTTTGAGCCAGCCGTTAATTTGTCTCTCTAAAACGGGAAAGGAAGTTGGTCCGGTATCCAATAAAAATGTGTGGAAGAGAAGCGGACTGTAATATTTTCCGGCTGCTTTTTGAAACGTATCACGAATCCGGCAGATTTCCAGGTAACCAATCGTGTAAGGCAGGTAACTGCCGGGTGAGTCAATAATCGTTTCATAAATGGCTCTGGCATTATCTACTGTTACAATACCATGATTCGCAAGAAAATCGGAAAGTTTTTTCTGACTCCAGTGTTTTGCGTGAATGCCAATGTCGCAGAGCGCATACAGGCAGTGGGTGGAAATGGCATTGTTCTGCAAAATATCGATTTCCTCTTTCGTGGCATCTAAAAATTGGTAAGAATAGATTTCTGCATAGGTGGCGTAGCCTTCTGTGTATGCCGGAAAATTGAGGACATAGCGCAGGGGATGCTTATTTTTTTCGCGAAAATAACAGTTCTGAAATAAGTGCCCCGGATAGCCCTCGTGTGCCAAGGTAGCATGCAAATTCTGGCGGCGGTACTTTGCCGCATGATTGATGTAAATCACATTGGCGGCAGGCTCGTCGATGGGCGGTGTGAGATAAAAGGCGGGACTTAAGTAATCTTTCATGGAATCGTGGACTGTGCGGAGTTCAAAAGTGACATCTGCAAGGGCTGGAAAATCTGCCTGGATCTTCTGCTGAAGGGCGTTCAGCATCTGGGCGGGTTTCATTTCTTTGAAAGTGATTCCCTGGTTGAGTGTAGCCAGAAGTTCCGGGTTTTTGCGGAGCATGGTTCCTGCAATACCGATCTCACTGGAAAGCTGTCTAGAGAGGCGTTTTTCCATTTGTTTCACAGGAACGTAAGATCCGGTCTGGCTCTGGAGAAGATAGAGATAGTAGGCTTTTCCTCCCTTAAAATAAGTCAGGCCACGATTGTTTTTCCCTGTGCCACGCAAAGCTTCCAGTCCGGTCATAAGTTCCTGATAGGCGGGAATGACTTCTGTTTTCATGAGACTTTTGTGGGTCAGGATCAGAGCGTTCTGTTCTGAAACGGAAAGTTTTCCATAATCCGAGAGCTTTTTCTGAAAAATATCCAGCATATAATTGGAATCGGGCTCCTTGATAAAGCTACGGCATTGGTCCAGAACACGGTCCAGTGTTGTATCACTCATAAAATATCCCTGCTGTGATTTTTCCTGTTCAAAAGCAAGAATGCTTTCAAAATATGGTTCTACAGAGACAAGAAGGTTCAGATAGTCTGCGATATCCTGCTTCTGATAGAAGGCATATTCGGCGAGCAGGACGGGAAGTTGTGCCTGAATTCCAAGACTGGGACTTAAAGGTTCATAAAGGATGGAATAGTCCTGATAGTCAGCCTGTGTTTTGTAATACAGAAGAAGCATGTCGAGTGTGGGCCGGTTGGATTCAGAAAGACCGGAGGCTTTGAATGTCTGAAGCTTTTTGAGCGTTTGGGATGTAAAATCTTCTGCTTCAGAGGAGGTATTGGAAAGGGAGGCAGAAGATGTGTCTGTTAATTGTGAAGAAGGCAGAGAAATTGTACCAAGTGTAGCTTTGGGGCGTTGTATCCCTTTCTTTTCCGGATAAGCCAGTGAATAATGAAGGTTCAGCATATTGCCGGAAACTTCTTTTTGAAAAAGTTCTTCTGTAAATTGCTCAAAACGACTGTCTGCGGAGAGCAGGTGTGTGTTTGCCCAGCCAAGGACAGTTCCAAGCAGAAAAACGAGACACAACGTGCCTGCAATCAGAATACGGGATGTTGGTCTGTGGAAAGATAACTTCATAAAGACCTCGAAGGAGTGCTTTTTACTATCTTATTGGAAAAAAAACGATTGTATGCTAAACTGATAGGCAGCAGCTGTGAGTGAACAGTAACGTAGAAAGTGAGGCGGAAGCTGATGGATCTGGCAATTCTTGGTGCAGGGCCGGCAGGAATCTGTGCTGCAATCTATGCCACAAGAGCAAGGTTAAATACAATCTGGCTGGACAGAAAATTTGTGCAGGGCGGACAGATCGTGGACACATATGAAGTAGACAATTATCCGGGACTTCCTGGAATCACCGGACTGGATCTGGGTGAGGCGATGGCAGGCCATGCAGAAAAACTTGGACTGAAACCAAAGAGAGAGCCAGTTCTTTCTGTTACAGACGAGGGAGAGATCAAGGTGATCCGGACCAAAAAGAATGAATATCATGCAAGGGCGGTAATCATAGCCTGTGGAGCGACACACCGTCATCTTGGAATTCCCGGAGAGGAAGAACTGGGTGGTATGGGAGTTTCCTATTGCGCAACCTGTGATGCGGCCTTTTTCCAGGAAGGGACAGTTGCAGTAGTAGGAGGCGGAAATGTGGCTGTGGAAGATGCAATTCTTCTTTCCCGGACTTGCAAGAAAGTTTATCTGGTACACAGACGTGATGAACTTCGTGCGGAAAAAATTCTTCAGGACAGCTTATTTGCCTGCCATAATGTTGAACTGGTGTGGGACAGTGTACCGGTATCTGTGGAAGGTGAGGACAAAGTGACGGCACTGAAAGTACGAAATGTAAAAACGGATGAGGAAAAGGAAATTTCGGTGGATGGAGTGTTTATTGCAGTAGGAATCGTGCCGGGAAGTGGAAAGTTCAAAGATCTTGTGAAGATGGATGAAAGCGGCTATATCATTGCTGGAGAAGATGGCGTGACAAGTACACCGGGCATCTTTGCCGCCGGCGATATCCGAACCAAGAATCTGCGTCAGGTAGTAACTGCAGTGGCAGATGGAGCCAATGCAGTGGCATCTGTTCAGCGCTATTTGATGGAGTATTAAAGCGTAAATAAAGAAAAATTTGACAAATCTATTACAATTGTGTTAAGATACATAACTGTTGCGCGTAAATTATGTATTTAACAAACGCAAAGGAGTAATAGATGAAGAAAAAAATAACAGCAATGTTATTGGCAATATGTTGTATCAGCAGTACATGGACCGTTTATGCAGATGATTTTTCCAGTGGTTCATCGGAGGTTGAGATTGAGATCACAGAAGATGAGGATGCGGATGTGGACGATGTTGAGATCACAGAAGACGCAGATGCAAATGATGAAATGTTTTCTGACGGGACAGAAAGCAGTACTTCCGGTGGGGATATCAGTGCAATGGCTAATCAGATCGTAGCGCGGGCAGAGATACAGGCACAGGAATATCAGCAGCTGAAAAAAGAAGCAAAGAAATATGCAGATGCACAGGAAGTGGCAAGACGTGCGCAGGAGATCAAAGAAGAAACTGCCCGTATTCGTAAGCAGGCATTAAAGGAGGCTGCACGAAGAAAAGAAGAAAAGCGTGTGGCGAATCGCCAGGCAGTCGCGGATTTTGCAGTACAGTTTGTTGGCAATCCATATGTATGGGGCGGAACAAGCCTCACGAACGGTGCAGACTGCTCTGGATTCGTGATGTCTGTATTTGCAAACTTTGGCTATGAGCTACCGCGAGTGGCAGCAGCTCAGTACAGTGCATCCCAGAAGAGAGATCTGAGCCAGATGGAAGTCGGAGATCTTGTCTTTTATGGCAGTGGAATTTCTCATGTAGCCCTGTATATTGGAGATGGCAAAGTCGTACATGCGCTGAACTCCAATAAAGGGATTGTAATCACAGATTATAATTACGATACACCGGTTGGTGTTGGAAGTTATATGGAATAAAATCAAAGAGTTATAGTTCTACGCAATTTGTAGAACTGTGACTCTTTTCTTTTGGCAAAAATTGTCGAAGAAAGAGGGGTATTTAGCAAATTGCACAAAGGTTGTCGAATAATGGGGGAAAATGTGGATAACGCGAAAAATGGTGTAAAAGTTATCCACATCTTGGAAAGGTTGAAAAATCGAGATATTTGAGTTATACACAAAGTTATCCACATTATCCACAAAAAATTAATGTGGAATAAGAGATTTACATAAATAAATAAAAAACAAATGTTTTGGTTAATAATGATGAAATTAAGAAATTCGACAAAAAAATAAAAAAATCTATTGACTTTTTCATAGTGAAAATATTAAAGAATTTTGCATTCAAAAGAAAAATTTTAAACTTTCAAAGAACAATTATCTGACAATAATGCGAGCCGTATATAGGTATGATTTGCTGCCCGGGACAAAAAAAGCAGGAGGGGATCACCCCTTCTGCTTCATTCGTTTAATAACTTTCAGGCGAGTAAATTCCTCACGCTCTTTTTCCTCAAGTGCATTCTGGATGTCCTTGGTAAGTGCTTCATAACGAGGAATCGTAATATTCTTGAGAGCATTCGCTCTTTTCTGTGTTTTTTTGATGTTTGCAGCCAGACGGATCGCGGCATTTTCGATACCGGCGAGCTGGATAGAGAGCTCTTTTACCTTTTCGAAGGCAGCTTTTGCCTGATCAAGAGAAACTCTGGTGCTGTAGTAAGCATAGGTAGGCGTGTTTGTCAGCTGTTTGTCATATTCAACCAGAGGAATTTCAGTTCCCATAACGCTGCGTGTCTTGATCCTCACAGAATCTTCCACAGGGACAGTATAAGAAACCTGCTGTACAAATGCGATTCCAAGCTCCATAT
>ERZ779658.827-NODE-827-length-27705-cov-7.513960_pt1 | contig 27705 bp, 25 predicted proteins | sample MGYA00511485_ERZ779658 | MGnify/ENA primary metagenome ERZ779658 (study PRJEB29588, sample SAMEA2162182) | human gut metagenome | biome: human gut; feature: human-associated habitat; material: faeces | place: Denmark | collected 2008/2010 ... | reverse complement strand
GTGACCCTCTGCTTGTAAGGCAGATGCTCTCCCAGCTGAGCTAAGATCCCATGTCATGCACTCCGTACAAGCGGTTTGCTTTGCTTGCTCTCGCGAACTTGCTTTGCTATTGTAATATATAAATTCGAGGTTGTCAAGCATTATTTTAAACTTTTTTCAATTTTTTTCATTTTTCGATTTTGGGTTCTTTTTTCACGGCAGCCGGGACCAAATTCATGCTTTTATAATTCCTGTCTTTATTTGTCAAATCTTCTTCTGACGGATTATCCGAGAACTATACGTATAAGTTCCTTATCAAGCATAATTGTACGATTCCATGGATTAATTATTATGCCTTCTATTCCTTCTGCATTTATAGCTGACTCGAACATTTTTTCTATGTCTGCCATAAATGTTGACATTACACTGCCACTGCCTTTTAATTCTTCATCAAAACTTGTAAACGCCATCCACCAGCATTTTCCGTCGTCCGTCTTAACTGACTGTATATTAAAATTGTTATCTCCCACCGATGGCTCTACTGCTACTATCAGCTGACCGGCTTCTCTCATGCGGCGTCTAATTACAGTAAGTGTGTGTGCAAGCATTTCCTGCGTTGTTTCCTGCTGGAGTGCTGCAACAGCTTCTTCTATTTTCTCATTTCCCAAAAGTCCCTTGTCTGTCTTATTTTTATTATCCACAATTAACCTCACTTTGTAAAATTAATTTTGCCGGACGTAAACTGCGTCCGGCAAAATCATATGCTATGAGAATATGTATATATTAAACATTAATCTCAGCTGTCATTCCGAGTTCTTCTTTATTAGCATCAAGAATAGGATTGATAATTTCTGCAAGATATTCTTCAACCTGCTCTTTTGAACGTCCTACATACTTTGAAGGATCAAGTTTAGCTTTAAGTTCATCAAGTGTTACACCAAACATTGGATCTGCCGCAATAAGTTCAAGAAGATTATTTTCAAGACCTTCCTGCTTAACTCTCTTTCCTGCTTCCATAGAAAGCTCACGGATTCTTTCGTGGAGTTCCTGTCTGTCTCCGCCGGCCTTAACCGCATCCATCATAATATTTTCTGTTGCCATAAATGGAAGTTCTGACATAAGTCTTCTGTTAATAACCTTCTCGTATACAACAAGTCCGTCAACAACATTAAGATATAAATCAAGAATACCATCAACTGCGAGGAATCCTTCCGGAACTGACATTCTCTTATTTGCTGAATCATCAAGCGTTCTCTCAAACCACTGTGTTGATGATACGATAGCCGGATTAAGTGCATCTGCAATTACAAAATCTGCAAGTGATGCCATTCTTTCGCTTCTCATCGGATTACGTTTATAAGCCATAGCTGATGAACCAATCTGTGATTTTTCAAATGGTTCCTCAACTTCTTTTAAGTGCTGTAAAAGTCTGATATCGTTAGAGAACTTATGTGCACTCGCTGCAATTCCTGCAAGTACATTGAGAACTCTTGTATCTACTTTTCTTGAATATGTCTGTCCTGATACAGGAACACACTTGTCAAATCCCATCTTTTGTGCAATCTTTCCATCTATCTGACGGATTTTCGTATGATCTCCATTGAATAATTCAAGGAAAGAGGCCTGTGTACCTGTTGTACCTTTACATCCTAAAAGCTTCATTGTTGAAAGTACATAATCAACATCCTCTAAATCCATAACAAGTTCATTAAGCCAGAGTGTTGCACGCTTGCCTACTGTTGTCGGCTGTGCCGGCTGGAAGTGTGTAAATGCAAGTGTAGGAAGTGCCTTATATTTATCTGCAAACTTAGAAAGTTCACCGATTACATTTATAAGTTTTTTACGAACAAGCTTCAATGCCTCTGTCATAACAATAATATCTGTATTATCACCAACATAACATGAAGTTGCTCCAAGATGGATAATTCCTTTTGCCTTAGGACACTGAAGTCCATATGCATATACGTGTGACATTACATCATGTCTTACTTCTTTTTCACGCTTTTTTGCATCTTCGTAATTGATATTGTCTTTGTTAGCCTTGAGTTCCTCAATCTGCTCGTCTGTAATATCAAGTCCGAGTTCCTTTTCTGTCTCAGCCAGTGCAATCCAAAGTTTTCTCCATGTCTTAAACTTCATATCAGGCGAAAAAATATACTGCATTTCTTTGCTCGCATATCTTTCCGCAAGAGGTGTCTGGTATCTGTCATTCATGCTCAAATCCGCCTTTCGTATATTAAATTTATTGCTTTTGCCATTGTAACATACATAAACTGCTATTTCAAGTAAACTACTTTGCAGCCATGCACTTCATATATTAAATTATTTCTGATTAAAAATAAGCGTCATACACGTTACATACAAAATTTATGTATCAGATTTGTCAAAAGTTTTTCTGTAAATTAAATAATTTATGACACACTTTTACCTTGAATTTATCTTTAAATAAATATATTCTACAGATAAGTTATTAAATGTATTTTTATATAACCGCACTTTAATTTTTATTTTGTATACAATATTTTTTCTGAGGTGATAAGATTATGCTTTTTAAAAATCCTGTTATTCCGGGATACAATCCCGACCCAAGCATCTGCCGCGTTGGCGATGACTTTTATCTTGTTAATTCAACATTTGAATTCTTCCCCGGTGTACCGATATATCACAGCCGCAATCTTGTAAACTGGGAACTTACCGGATACTGCCTTAACAGACGTTCGCAGCTTGAACTTGAAGGCTGCCGCAATTCCGGTGGTATATATGCACCTACAATAAGGTACCACAAAGGAATGTTTTATATGATAACAACTAATGTTACCGATAAAGGAAACTTTGTTGTTCATACAGACGATATAAACAAAGACTGGTCCGATCCTGCATGGATTGACCAGGGTGGTATAGACCCATCACTTTTCTGGGATGATGATGACTGCTGTTATTACTGTTCAACCGGTAATCTTGACGGTGTAAGAGGTATTGTTGCATTTAAAATCAATCCGATGACGGGCGAAATTCTTTCCGACAAGCACCTTATAAGCACTGGCTGCGGCGGTCAATGTGCAGAAGGTCCACATATCTACAAAAAAGACGGCTGGTATTACCTTATGATTGCGGAAGGCGGAACAGAATATGCTCACCGCGAAACAATACAGCGTTCAAAAAATGTATTCGGTCCTTATACACCATGTCCACACAATCCTATTATTTCTCATAAAGAGTATAAAAAATCCGAAATTCAGGCTACCGGACATGCTGACCTTGTTGAAGATGCAAACGGAAACTGGTGGCTTGTATTCCTCGGAATAAGACGCTTCAGCCATGCACTTCTTCACAATCTCGGCCGTGAAACCTTTCTTGCACCTGTCACATGGAATGAAGACGGATGGCCTGTTGTCGGATACAACGGAAACGGAACTATTGAGCTTGTAATGGATGCACCTCTTCCGGGCATAAATGAGCCGGAGACAATTGCTAATACAATAACAGACGATGCAACAGGCAGACCATTTTTACATGCAGACCACAGCGTCAATATTGACTTCCACAATGATACTCTTGACAAACGCCTGCAGTTCACAAGAAATCCTGATATGTCTCATTATATTTATGACAGTAAAAACGGATGTCTCACGCTTAAAGGTACTGATATAACATTGAATGAACCAGGTAAATCCCCGACTGTTCTTTCATTTAAGCAGCCGGAATTTACAACATCACTTAAAGCTGTATTAAAAATAAAAGACAGTACAGCAAAACGATTCGGTGTTGCTGCCTACTATAACAACGATTATCACTATGAAATATATGTTGGCAGCGATGAAAATGGAAAATATGTCGGATTTTATAAACATATACACGACATGGGTGCAGAACTTGCACATATTCCTATATCTAAAGAAGAGGAAAATCTCAATCTTCTTGTAAAAATAGATACTGACCGCGAAAAATATACTTTTTCTTATGCCCTTGCTGATACAACGAATCTCAATGCAAAAATTGCCTACCATGAAATCGGTTCGGGACTTAATGCCGGACTCAGCACGGAGGGTACACGTACAATGACTTTTACAGGAACATTATTTTCACTTTTTGCCGAAAACGGTAAAGGTACATTTGAAACCGGTGTTGCACTCACCATAAACCCTGATGTTGATTACAAACTGTAATATGCTAAACATAACATATTGAATTATTTTCACCGCAGACATTAAATGTGTCTGCGGTATTTTTTGTTTCGCCAAAAATCAGCCTTTTATTCTTTCATATCAATATCATTCCGTATCTTTTTTATCTGTTCATACCAATCTTGTACTTCTCCTTCATTTTTTGAATTTAAAAATACAATTTTTCCACCACCTGTTATTTTAAGGATGGGTTCATATCCGTCAAATATGAAAAGCATACACTTTCCTGTATCAGAACCTTTATAATAACCTATATCATACGTATCAGTTGAACCTCCGTTTACGCGGTAAAAACTTTCACCAGGCAATTTATCAAGCAATTCAATATTCTCAATATTATCTGCGTCCACCTGATATTTATAACCTGCCGCCGATACTTTCATTTTTTCTGATGAAATATCCACATTCATCTTCACATTAGAAAACGGAAGCAACACAACCAGCGTAAACACTATAGATGCTATTATAACTATATAAAGTCCTCCACATATAAATCTTGCTTTGGAATTAGCCAGATTGAATGAATAATTACCATCAAACATACGATTCTTCACAAGAATATGATTATCGTTCGGATTATAATAATATCCTGTTTTCCAATATTCATCATCATCTACATAAACCGGTTTCATATCTGACGACAGAAGTTCTTTTTTCTTTTTTATCAGAATCAGGTACGCCGCCACAAGAAATATTGTTGAAAGTGTCTGAATAGTTATATACAGCATCATCGACATAAAAGATACTTCCCTGTTTATCATATACAATATTGTAAATAACAGAAATGCTGCGGCATTGCACATGCTTAATGATATAAAGCCCTCATTGAAATACTTCCTTGACAGATTCATGACAGCCTTGTTTATATCGGTATCTTCGCTGTAAACCGTTGTATTTCTTTTATTAACATATATATTTAAAATCATACATATTAAAGAAATTGATATTGCAGCTAATGCGAAAATCAAACCTTCACTTCTGCTGTATGATTTATTAATCATAAACGGGATTGTCATTATAAATTCTGAAGCAATCATAATAATGTGATATCTGTTATTTGACTTTAAACTGCGTTCATCTGCCGAAAGCGATGTATCCACATAAATCATCTGAGTGTTCTTATTTATCCACCCGTTCTGAATCTTTATTTTATATAATCTTCGGTGTGCCGAATTAAGAATGTACATATATCCTATCATATATGTACACATCCATACCGTCCATATTATAACCGACGCAGCTTCCCAGAAAAAGACCGGTATGCACAATAAAACCGATAACAGCATGTTAATATTCTGGAATATCTTCTGCCTTTTTATCTCTTTTTCCATGAATGGCCTGACTATCTCACTACCTTTTTCTTCCGGCGGAATATGCACTCCAAGATACATTCCCTGTGTATATTCATATTCTGAAAAAACTGTGAATCTGCAAATAAGTGTTATCATAAGCCCGGAAAACAAAAACATCATAAATAATACTATACTCATACCTGACCTGCTTTCTCACGCCTGTAGCGGCTGTGGATTCATCGTTGAATAAATACTTTCACACATTTTCATAAATTCACTCTTATCCATTCCGTTAATACTCGCCTCAGCAGATAAAAGCTCCAGCTCAGATTCAAGCTTTTCACGAAATTCCTTATTCATGGTAATGTTGCGTGCAACCATCGCCCCCTGCCGCCTGTCGGTCTGTATATACCCTTCCGCTTTAAGAATCTGGTACGTCTTATTGACCGTCATCGTATTCACTCCCGCATCCGACGCAAGCTGTCTTACCGTCGGCAGCCGCTCTCCCTCTTTCAGTTCTCCGTGTCCGATTCCCATAACTATCTGATTACGAAGCTGTACATATATCGGAACCGTACTGTTCATATCTAACTTTAATATCATAATTTTCGCCTCACATATTTTGTATTGTTTGTATTATATACATTAATACAATCATTTTAAAATGTCAATATATTCAATGTGTTCTTCGCATCGGGTATACCAAATGATGAAAGCGGCAGCATCGGATTTTTTTCTGACATCTGCTATCCTCACATAGTGTAATATATCGAATTCATCCGGGAGCGGCTGCATATAATTCCACATATAATGTCTCCATCAGATATATTTTAATATTTTAACAATTCGTTAAATATCTCCACTGCGTATCTGTCCGTCATTCCCGAAATATAATCAATTATTGCCTGAGCATATATTTCTTTTGTCTCTATATTTCCATAAATCTTTTTATTTTTGTACTTTTCATTATCACCTTGTATATTAGAATATACTTTGATATGTTTGTAAAAATCACCTGCAAGCATAGGATATGCTTCTTTCATGCAATCTATATTATCAAGGCTTTTATAAGGATTACAAACATCATATGTCTTCATCAGTGTATTAAAAATACTTCTTATAACCAATGCAACATAGTCACGGTAAACTTTGAATTTTTCATTGTTATAAATTGCTGTATAATTAAAATCTTTTATTTCTTTAAGCATTTTATTATATTTATCACTCAGCCTGATTCCCTGTTGAGGCGAGCTGTTCCCGCATATGCTTGTTATAAAATTATGGATTATAACTGTCGTATTTATCGTTTCAACACCATACTTTTGTGAAATCTTTGCCAGCTCATCAATCTCTTTTTCACCAATAAAATTAATCCGGACTGCATCTTCTATATCTCTTCCGAGATATGCAATTTTATCGGAAACTTTTACAACGCAGCCCTCCCATGTATACGCCTGAAACTGTCCCGGTTCGCAAAATGTATCCAGATCTATTTTTTCTTTTCTTGGAAAGATACCGTTCTCATCAACCTCTCCGCAATGTGAAATTATACCGTCCCGGACTGCATACGTAAGGTCAAGATTTTTCAGCTCGCTCTTATCGTCTTCAAGCAGTTCAATATTGTCTATTATTCTAAGACTGTTTCTTTCATGCCAGAATCTATCCATTCCAAAGTCTTTTCGTATTCTCGTTAACTCAACTTCTCCTTCATGTCCAAAAGGTGCATGTCCCAAATCGTGCCCCATTGCTATTGCTCTTGTGAGGTCAACATTCAATCCGAGAAACTTTGCAATAGTACAGCTCACCGACTCAACATGCTGTACATGTTCCATTCGTGTGCATATATGGTCATTGTCAATATTAAAAAACACCTGAGTCTTATGCTTTAATCTTCTGTATGCAAGTGAATGTAATATACGTGTATAATCTCTCTCATATTCTGAACGTATGTCACTTTTCCGATGATACAACTGTGTTTCACGCTCTATATGATTCTCCCAGTCAGGATTATTCTCATCAGAAGCATATCTGCTAAATAAGTTTCTTGTCATGCATGTACCTCCGTTTCTAATATTTTCTGTGTTTTAATATATATTTTATATTATAATACCACTGCTAATAATATTTGTCAAAAAATTTATATAAATAACGACATTAAATCTTTTAAATTCAAAAAACATGTAAAAAAACAGTAATAATTTTTCAAAAAACATTTTATAATCAATATACAATTTTACTTCAATAAAATTACAAGTTATCAGAATGGAGGTAATTATGACAGAGTATATTTTACTTGATGAAGATTTTAAGGATTTTCCTATTGGTGAATTCCCATATGACAAAAATCATTCGGCAATGGGCGAATATCATTTTATCCACTATCCCGGATATTATGGAAAATGGTATGACCCCGTGTGTAACCACACTTATAACGGACAGGGGGCATCATGGGTTATTACTGAATATAACGGAAAACATTATATGGAACAGATGCGTATCCGCAATGACAAGCCACACCGCACTTTTCCGATGCTTACAAGCGGCGACCGGTTCTGGCGGGATTACACTATAACTGCAGGCGTGCGTATGTTCACAACAAAATGGGGCAATGCAGGTATCGGATTTTGCTGTCAGAATTCAGCAAATCTTCTTGTTCTCGTTTTTGAAGAGCATGAATTAAGGCTTGAATACCGCCACAAAGAAGAAGTTACTATTATCGCTTCAGTGCCTTTTGATTACAACTGTGATGACACTTATGTACTCAAAGCCGATATTAAAGGAAGCCACATAATATGTAGTGTTGATGATAAAGTATATTTTGACCTTGATACAGAATATGCCGCACAAGGTGGAAAAGTTGCCATTACTGCAACTATACCCGCACAATTTGGCTTTGTAAATGTTACAACTTCCGAAAGCACTGCTGCCTCTATTGACGCAGCAAGAAATGCCTATAAAGCTGAATGTGAAAAAGCACAGGCTAAATATCCTAAGATGAAGCTTCTTAAAAAAATCGACCTCAAAGGCTGTGGCACAGGCAGACAACTCCGTTTTGGACATCTTCTTGGCAATGGTGAGTACCAGATGGTTATGGCACAGTGCCAGAAACGTGTAAACCGTGATGCTTACGGAACGATAAGCTGTCTCACTGCATTCGACCTTGACGGAAATATATTATGGCAGCATGGCGAACCAACAGATAACCACGACATCGGAACGATATCTGCCGATATGCCTATGCAGATATATGACATTGATGGTGATGGTTTTGATGAAGTTATCACCGCCAAGAATTTTGAAGTCTTAATTCTTGACGGAAGAACCGGTGAAGTTAAAAAACGGGCTAAAACGCCTTTCTCTACGTCTGAAGAAGACGGAACTATTATAGGTGTTCCTGATAAAATATATGCATTTGACAGAATTAATCCTGACGGCATGCGTATATGCAATTTCCGTGGTCTTGAAAAACCCCGCGATATTCTTATTAAGGACCGTTATTGCAGAGTTTATGCCCTAAATGATAACCTTGAGGTTATGTGGCATTTCCAGAGCGATAAAAATACGGGACATTTTCCTTTTGCAATCGATATTAATGGTGATGGACACGATGAGCTTTTAGTCGGTTATAACATGCTTGACTGCCACGGAAATAAGATGTGGACAATGCCTGTCAAAGAAGACCATATTGATGAGATTGTTCCGGGCAGATTTGAATCCGGTCCGCATAAGGGCACTAAATTTTTTGCCTGCGTTGCCGGAAAAGAAGGTTTCCTGATAAGTGATTTTAATGGAAATCTTCTTAAAAAGGATGGCATCGGTCATGCACAGCGTGTCAGTCTCGCCAATTATCTCCCGGACCGCCCAGGATATGAAATGGTTGTTGTTAATTTCTGGGGACATCAGGGAATTATATATTTCTATGACAGCGAAGGCAATCAGCTGTGGGAAATGGAAAATGAACTTAACGGCAATCTCTTAACTCCTGTCAACTGGACTGGCGACGGTCAGGATTTTATCCTGCTCAATGCCGATATTGAGCGAGGCGGCATGATTGACGGAAACGGTATTCAGGTCGTCAGATTTCCTGATGACGGACATCCTACCCTGTGTGCCGAGGCTGTAAATCTTTACGGTGACGCCCGCGACGAAATTGTCACATGGGATTATGACTCTATGTACATATACACACAGGATGACGCACCTAAGGATGACGTATATGCACCATTTAAGTATCCTGATTATAATGCTTCCAATTACCGTGGTGAGTATTCTTATAAGGAGAAATGGTGGTAAACCGAAAAAATCAGGGCTGACAATCATATTTGACTGCCAGCCCTACTTTTATTGACCAGAAATACAAAACACAGCTGTTATAATGCCACCACCTGGAACTTTTCCCATTGTTTATACCAAATGCTGATTAATATAAATCAGGCCAATACCGGTCAAGCATTCTATACATATTTTCCCTTCCAACCGGGTTTGCTGTATGGATTTCCACCGGATAAAATGTTTCTCTTTCCGCCAGATAATCAAGAAGCTTTATTGCATCGCCACCATCATAAGCATAATCGCCTAAATCATGGTCCAAATCCAGAACTTCTATTTCTTCTCCATTCTGCTCACACTCTTCTATTAAATCAATTGCCTCATTGACAGATTTAGCGGTTTCATATCCGTCAGGTGCAACCCTTAAATCATCTAACCAAATTTTCATATGTACCTCGGTAAATTAATGATTTTTAATTATACCACGATATAACACATCACACAAAAATATTTGAATTGCAAAATCCTATCTCTTTGTTAACTTGAATTAACGTTTTGATATCCTGAAAAGCCCATAAACAGGGGATTTGTGTATGATATTGTTGCATATGTGTTGTATGCTGGTGACTGCCTACACATTCCCAGGACTACTCATCAGAATTTACTCTCCATAATATTCAAGCAATTAAGATTAAGAATTCTTATATAATCACTATCTTTTGTATATGCATATCCATTGATAATCATATTTGCATTGTCAGCTATATCTTTTACACTAAGCTGCATCTATCTTAACCTCCTTTATTGGTTTTAAGAATGTTTCTGTATCATAATATAGCATGTTAAGTATTGGAATTAAATCTATATATTCTTCAACTTCAGGCATTTCTTTATACTTTGCCATCACAACCAGATATCCATTATCCCACTCAACTACTTTCGTATATCTCTCCAATTTATCAGAAGTGACAAAACGAACTCTTTGGTTATTAAATTCAAAAATTGTATACTTTCCATCATTAGTTAGAACTGCATAATCTTTCATTTAAATCACTCCAATCAAATAATCTCTTTTATATATTATAATAATATCACAGTTTACACAAAAAAACACCTCGGAACCGAAATTCCGAGGTGTAATATACTTTTTTCGAAATGCCATAAGACGCTTTGGATTGTAAAGATTATCTCTTAGTTAACGTTTAGATAACAAGAAAAGCCTCGAAATAGGGGATTTGTGTATGACAGTGTTGCATATATGTTGTATGCGGTTGACTGCCCACACATTCCCAGTACATCTTCATTTACTATCTAAATAGTCACTATATATTGTTGCACTTCTTTTTTAAGTAAAAATAATGGTACAATATAAATTGACAATTGACATTCCTTTTATCTGATTTTCCCTTAGTATATGAGGATATGTAATCTGCATTTCTCATTTTTTCACATACTTCCTCTGGTATATTCAATTCAATATCTGTTCTTCCTTTCTCTTTCATAAGCTCTATCATCTTTTCTGCATATTTCTCTAAATTAGCATCCAAAACGATAAAATTTTGTTTTGTAACAAGTGTTCTATTAAATTTAATATTTTTTGTTTTTTTATTTTGATAAATTTTATTTATTGTATTGTTTACACTTGACATATCATCTGTAAAACGATTATTTCTAATTGTATATGTAATAACACCTTCCTTAAACTTTTTTTCATCAATAACTATTCTATCTATTTCTTCGGATATGTTAATTTTTTCATTCTCAGAAATATTCTCATTCAATAGTCTATATTTATTTTCAGTTAAATATATAAAATCATTATAATAATCAGCAACTGACTTCAAATAAATTCTATATTTATGAATATCAAATATAAAACCTATATCACTCCAAATTGTTTCTAAATCTCTAACATAATTTACAAAGCTATCAAACCAATCTGTCCTTTCCCTGTAATCCTTAATATCCATATATTTAGTACAATGTGCCATCAATTCGTGATATTTAAAGATATATTTTTCCAAAGTGTCTTTTCTATTTTGCAAATATGCAATAAAAGCAACAATTCCAGATACTGCAGAGCTTCCTAGTAACCCTAAAATAATATTTGAAATATAGGTCTTAATTAAAAAACAAACCGACTCATTATCAGTTCTCCATAAAAAAACACACAATGTATATACAAATAAACATAAAATCGATGATATAATCATTATATAAACTGTTCTTTTCTGCATATTCATAGATATTACCACCTCACTAATTTATTTCTTAATCATCATACTAAAAGAACATCTCTTCTTTTGTAGTATTAATTCATATTCTTGCTTATAATGCGTTGTTTGTTTAATAATTTTTCTTTTTATTGAAATAAAGCTCTTGCATCATTTTAACCATTTTTAATTATAAGCATAACATTTTACGATTGCAATTAACCTTATACACATGTTATCTTTTATATTTCTTTTCAATTAAATTTAGTTATCTCCAATTAGGTGGTAACCCTTTTATTTTTCCTTTATTTTTCTTATTCTTACACTTTCTACAATACATATCCATCTGTTCAATACTATGAATTTTTTTACAATTCATGCACTTTTGTACTTGTTTCTCATATTCTACATAATATTTTTCTCTAAACTCTTGTAATTCCTTAGTTTTTAATTTACCAACAATTAAAAGTTCATTTTCTCCACCTTTTATTTTTAATACATCTTTATAATCTGTTTTATATGGACCTGTAATTCTGGAATCACCATATATTGAGGTATTAGCTTGCACTACTAATGTATGTAAATCTCTCGCCGCCGATTCTACTATACTAGAAAAATAGTTTGTATCCCTATTTAATTGTGGTACGCACAAAAAATCTAAATCACCTTTCATAATTGCCCTAGACGCAATATCCGTAAATTCAAAACACAATATTGTGCTAAAACTTACATTTTGATCACTCAATAAATAATACTCAGCTTCTTGCGGATTAAAGCAATTATACCCCAATGCAGCTAATTCTAATCTTTCATCTGGTGCATAATAGTTTTTTTCTCTAAAAAATGGAATTATGTTTTTAAAAAAACTATTTCCACATGTACTTGCCAATACACAAATAATATTATAAGCATTCTTATTACATGTAATATACTGCAAACCAGAAATTATTGTAATACCGGATTTTTTTGCGAACTCCCCTATATCATTTAACCATAATGCTGGCATATAAAACTCTGGAAATATCAAATATTTGATTTTCTGTTCTTTTGCAACATTTAATAGCTTGTATAACGATTGCTTTTTTTCTACTGTTATTCCCTTTTCAGGATGTAATAATGTATTAAGTACATCTTTTTCACGTATTTTTGTGTTAACTAATCCAATTTTAGAATCGCCTTTGTGTAAATAATTAAGCACTCTTACATCTTTCCTTGATATATTCCAATTTTTATATTTTCTATCTTCATCATATATTATAGGATTAGGAATTTTATCACTTAATGAATTCATTTTAAGATAACTTTGAAAAACTTTTTCATTATCACTTCTTATTAAGCTTTTTCCATTACCAACATAAAAATAAAATACACAATAATACAACTCATTAAGGTGAATAAAACGAGGTGTCCAATATATCTTTTCTTCATCAAGTGCAAACAATTTTTTCCTTAATGTGAGATCTGATAAAATTTCATTAAGATTCATATTTATAAGTGCATACGATGCAATACTATCATCTGTTGAATAATTTATAAGTGGAAACGATACCATGTTATGATTTAACATATTTGCATGTCTAATTTTTACTGCAAGCTCTTTATGTATTTTAAATTTTCCTCTTTCATAATCAAGTGCTAATGCTAATGCAATAGATATATCAAGCTTCATAATCATTGATTTTTTCAATTTTTTTAATACTTCTTTTTTCTTTTTAGCATAAATTTCTGATTCTTCTAAATAGTCAAATGTTATGCTATTTACTTCTTCCTTGATATTTCTGTAAAATATATTTGCCCTCTCTTTGTCTTTACATAATATCATTAGCTCAAAAATTGTTCTCCATGAATTTGAATACTCAATAGCTTGACTACCAGAATAGAATTTCATAATATCAACAAGGTATTTTTCTATATTCTTTTTATCATATGATGTATTTTTTAGGACTCTTTTTAAACCATTAATAAAGATAGTAGCTTTATAATTATCACTTTCTAAAAATTCAAGATTCCTTATCTTTCCAGTATCATCACTTGAATTCATCGCATATGCACTACTGTTAAAAGATTCACTTAATAAATCTACATCTGGCAATAAATTAGCTTCACTTGAATTCTTTTTAATTTGTTTATAATAAACATCAATTAGTACATCGTCTCTGCCTTTATCAAAATAAAAGCAATTTATCTTTTCGCTCTGTAACTTTAATGTTGGACGCAATACGAATTCATACTCACCATTTTTCTTTTTGGAATTTACAATCCCATTTTCTAATAGAAGTTTATCTACTATTGTTTCTGAATTTATAGTTGTTTCTTCATCAACTTTTAAAACCAATAAAATATCGTCTACATACCTTCCATAATACCTAGGATGTAATTTATTAACAAAACAATCGTCTATATTTTTTAATAAAATTTCTCTGACTATTATCGGGCTTATCATACCTATTGGTAAGATTAGTTTATCTATATCATTTGGCATTCCTTTTTTATATTTTCTAATTATCTCTGTATACTTTTTATATATACAGTTAATGATATTGGTAAGAAATTCTATTTCTTTGTATCTTTTGTCATCCGCAAATAAATTCTTCAATTCATTAAAATCGAAATTTACTGAATAATAAAAACTTTTTATATCCAATGAAAGCATTACTATATTTTCATCTTTACATCTTTTCACAACTGTATCAAGTGCCATATTTCTCCATTGTGAATAACATCCAAAGTATGGTTCAAAACAACGATTAGATTTGTAATCAATACCATTTACCAAATCGTCAGAAAATTTAAAAACTCCTTTTTTTAATTTTCCTGCATATGAATAATTAAATTCTCCATATTTTGTCATATATATCTTTTTTATACACAATCCCCATAACATATCAACAATTAACAATTCTACATCCATATCAATTGAAAAATTAACTTTAGATATTTTCTTATTTCTATCAACTGTACCTTTAATTAATTTCTCATCTTTCAATACACTTTTCATTGTTTTCGGCAATACAACTGCATCTATCTTTTCTATCATTGCATAGAAATAATCTTTATCATTTTCCATTAACTTTTGTGCCAATATACACAAACGTTCTTTAAAATCAATATTTGCCTCATATTCAACAATTCTCTTTTTTATATGTAAAAGTGTCTTATCATAATAATAATACGATTTCAGTTTTTTATAACAACCTTCTATTCCCTTTATAAATTCTTCTTTATTTTTAAACATTTTTCTCTTCCAATTTATATAAATACTTTTATCATAACCCCATTCTCCATATCATCAATACTATAAATAGCATCCATAACCTCGAATGTCTCCCTTAAGTTCCCTCTGGCACTCTTCCAGCCAATTCCATCTGTAAACCACACAAATGTAAATCCATCTATTGTATCAGCCTCCTGTGAAAGCATCTTATAACTTCTTGCAGTTTCATTGAGTTTAGAACCTCCACCTCCATAAAAGTTTGTCTCAATAGCATAGATCATCTTGTTAGTCTTAATTACAAAATCAAATCTCTTAGCAGCTTTTCCCTGATTTGAAAGTGCTGATAAATCAATATTCCATTTGGATTCAATATCTTTCAAATACATCTCTTTAAAGTAATTTTCATTTTTCTTAAATCCTGCTGCCACAATGTACTTCTCGACCAAATCTTCCATTTGATGACCACCACGATTTTTACGCCCATTAGAATCTAAACCAGTTTCAATCCCCAATGCATAATCTACCAGATTATTTACAAGATGATTTGCTATCATATCAAACAATCCTGTTTTTCTCATAAACACATTGTATTGCTCTACATCGTAGTTCATAGTTTTGAAATTGTATAAAAATGCTCCATCTTCATCCTGTGCGTATATTTCGTTACCTCTGACTGCAAGTAACAATGGTATACATTTTAATGTTTCTGGATATCTTGTCACTATCCTTTCAAACTCATCTTCTATATTCTTTGATCCAATTAATGAATTCAAAATGTTGAGTTCTACCTTGATTTCATCAACATTCTTAATTACCTTTTCAAAATCTATGTAATAATCATAGCTTGAAATACTTGGTCTGAATTTGCTCAGCCATTCATCAAAATTTCTCATACCTCTTCTCCTTAAAGTATATCTATTAATGTATCTCTTTGTGAATCAAAAATATCATATTCAACATTTCGCTTTATCATTTTATTATAATCGATATTAAATTTCTTATTATATTCTCTAGCATACGCTTTTGACACAGCCGTATATAAATTAACCACTTTATTAACTTTATCTTTATCTTGTAATTGTTCTACTATTTTTGCAGGATTCCTACCATCGCACTCATATTTAGCGAATCCGTCTATCAAATAGTATGGTATAGGTGTACGGCTATCATTTTTCTCCTTCTTAGTCTGTTCAGCCCTTTTATACAGCATATAAAGATCTAACATCACTTCATTCGTAACATATCCACTTTTTATAAAATTAATTGCAGTCTGATACTGTTCACTTCCAAATTTTAACATACTACTCTTCTTTACGTATGCTACATAACCACCTGCTACAAACGCATTAATAACCTGCAAAAATTTTTCAAGTGGAATAAATGTATCACTAGCCTTTTTTATTTCGTTCAACCCAAATCTACTTATTCTTTCCGAGCTCAATTCTTTAAGCTTTGTAGCCACCTTATACTTATTTGCAAATTTATTTTTATCACTCTGCTTTATGAGTAGCAAAAATCCTTTAGCTTCAAACTCGTTTTGTAATCTAATAAAAGTATCTGTATTTGCTACAAATGTCTTTTCATCAATAGAATTCTGTGAATTTGTATATTTTACAATGTCTTTATACAATTTATCGTCTCCACTATCCTCTCTATTAATCTCAAGAATTTTTAGCATAACAAAGGTATCTTTAAAATTTTTTTCTAAATTATCTGGATCTATATTTTTTAATGCTTCATAAATTGAGTTAACAGTTTGACATCCATTAACTATCTGAGGATTATCAATTGTAAATGCTGCATTCATATTATAATCTGATGGTTGAGTTACAATTTTTGTCATTCTATCACAAATTACAGTAATACCATTATTGTAATAGAAAAAATTCTTTCGATCCTCCTCATCTAACAATGTCTGATAAATACTTTTATTTACTCCTTTATTTCCAAGATATTCTCTTATATTTTTATCAAAAATCGGATACCCTTTTTCTATAGAATCTCTATACAATCTATAAACTGAAACTATAGGTGTAAGAACATATCTTGCATCAATAACATTTTCCAATTTATATCCTTCAGTATTAATATTAAGAATAGTTCCTTTATTTACGCTTTCAACCTTAACAGATATATTTTTCTTTACCTGCTGTGTTTCACCATAATATCTTTCTTCTATATCATCTAAATAAAATATTTTTGCAATATATTTAGGATGAGATACATTAAACTTTTTCACATATTCATCAGCTTCTCTATTATGAATATTATTAGTTACAAATAACTGAAGATAAACAGTAAAATCAGCACTATCCTTATACTTTGAAAAAGCTCCTTGTAATTCATCTGATTTCTTATATGTTCCATTCTCTAACGCCGTTATTGCTCTTAACAAAAAATCATTTTTCACATACTCTGCTGTAATTGCTGTTGTTTCTCCATAATATTTATTTTGAATCAAAAAAATATCCTTTGTGTCTTCATATATCTCATAAGCATCTATACCCAAATCATGATAATCAACTATTTTCTCTTCTACTAACTCCTCATCTTCATAAAAAAGCTTATCAAGCACCCAATAATTAAAAGCCCATTCATCCTTTTGAATATTACTTATATATTTGTAGTTTTCCTGATATTCTCTTATATCTTCTTCAATCTGTTTCTTAAAATCACTCATAGTACCTTCTCCAATCTCCTCTTAGAAATTTCTATATATTCTTCACTTACATCTATTCCTACAAACTTTCTTCCATATCTCACCGCCTCTACTCCTGTAGTTCCTGCACCACAGAATGGATCTAAAACAACTTGTCCTTCCTCCGTAGATGCTAATACAATTCTTTCCAACAAATATTCTGGCTTCTGTGTAGGATGCTTTCCCTCTAACTTCTCAGATGGCTTTGTCAATGAACCTGTCCAAACATCCTTCATCTGCTTTCCACCATTCATTTCTTTCATTTTTTGATAATTAAAAAAATGCCGAGACTTCTTATCATTCTTCCTAGCCCATAAAATGGTTTCTGTAGAATGTGTGAAGCATCGACATGCTAAGTTTGGCGGTGGATTTGTTTTCTGCCATGTTATGTTATTAATTATCTTGAAGCCTTCCTGCTCCAATGCCATACCAATCGAATATATATTGTGTAATGTTCCTGATATCCATATTGTGCCATTGGGCTTTAATACCTTCTTACATAACTTAATCCACTTTCTATTAAACTTGTGTTTCTCTTCGACACTGGTTCCACCTTCTGAAAGTTTATCCCACGAGCCTTTATTTACAGAAACCATTTTCCCACCTTTACATGTAATCCCATTGTTACTTAAAAAATAAGGTGGATCAGCAAATATCATATCTACTGATTCTGGTTTCATCTTAGTTAGAATCTTAAACGAATCACCTATAATCAACTGTGATTCATCAGTCTCAAAGTATAATGGCACTTTCTTTATAAATAAGTTATCCATTATATTTCTCCTTGTTTTTTGGAGCAAAATGCAAATCTCTATTAGCGACTCCATTAATAATTACATATTATTACTTCTTCTCCAACCCTATTAGAAGCATTGGAATTAATCATACGCTTAACGCTTACAACATCTATTTTATAACCTTTATTTCCATATAAATTGTTTATCAGCTCTGTATTATGATTTGTAAGCATGCAATAACATCCTCTTGCTGTTAATTCATCATAAAGTCTCGCTAATCGCTTGTGACTTTCTATGTCAAAGCCCTCCTTGGTATATGATTCAAACGATGTTGGATTCAATGGAGCATACGGACTATCAATAAATATAAAATCCCCTTTCTTTGCTCCCTTACAAGCTTCCTCAAAATCCCCATCAATAATAGTTATCTTCTTCAGGTACTTAGAAATCTCTATAATAGAATCTTCATCAACAGAAGCTCTACGGCTATTATTATATGGAACATTAAATAATCCTTTTCCATTCACACGATACAACCCATTAAAACAATGTTTATTAATAAACACAAACAATGCTGCCAGCTCTACATCATATTCAGATTTCATCAACTTATCATTGTAATGCTCTCTTAACGAATAATAATAGTTCTTTCCATCTTCCCACATTTCCTCATCAAGTTTATTAACAGCCTTTAAGAACACATCTGGGGCATCACATATCTGCTTATATGCATTTATCAGAGCCTTGTTTATGTCATTTATCAAAGCCTTTTCCGGTAGTAATTCAAATGTAACTGCTCCACCACCTACAAATGGTTCAAAGTAATTATTATATTTCTCAGGCATACGCTCTTTAATTTGTGATAAAAGCTGTCTCTTTCCTCCAGCCCATTTCACAAATGGGGCAATATTTGAGTTACTCATTTAATTTTCCTCTTCTCTATGCCAAACAGACAATATTTTATTTGTTTATTATACTTTGAAACCAATAAAATAACAACAGCAACTTTCACTCTTAGTGAATATAGAAAATTATTTTTGAAACACAAATATATACTCATGTGCCAACATTAAAAAAGAATTTTTATGACCCTCCCAATATCTTGTTGAACGACAATTATGCTGCTCTTTAATAATTATTTCTTTATTTGAAAAGCCAGCATTTAAAAAACATTCCATCATCCAAAACCCTAGAGGAATAACTTTCCCGTGCTTTCTAACATCTCCAATCATAACTGCACACATCTTACCCTTTTTCAGAACCCTATATGATTCTGCTGCCACTTTATTCATCTCCTCTAGAAATTTATCTACGCAAAGTAATGAAATGTCGCCTGATATTCCTTTACTGTACTTAATAATATCAGCATATGGCGGATGAGTACAAATAAAATCTATATGCTCATCTTTTATAAAATGTAAGTTTGTTGCATCTCCATTTTTTACAAATATCTTTGATTTTGTTTCACATTGGAATTTTAAATTTGTTTCAGAGATTGAAACTGACTGCGGATTAATATCAATACCTACCGCATTGCGACTTAGTAGCTTAGCCTCAACTAAAGTTGTTCCGCTACCCATAAATTGATCTAAAACCCACTCTCCGGGTTTAGAATAGCGAAGTATCAGATTTCTTGGTACATACGGTGACCAATTACCTCGATACTTTCCTGAATGTGTTGCCCAATTGCCTCTGTCTGGAAACGACCATACTGTCGTTGTTTCAAGCTGAAAATTATTTGGCTGTAATCTTATATGACATTTCTCCTTAATCTGTATAGTTATTAGATATTTAACATATAATTAATATCATGTTTTTTTATAAAAAACCCGGAAACACAAGGCTTCCGGGTATATATCTTTGATATAAAATCCTATCTCTTGCTGAACTGTGGAGCACGACGAGCTGCTTTGAGACCGTACTTCTTTCTTTCCTTCATTCTTGGATCTCTTGTTAAGAAACCTGCCTTCTTGAGTGCTGGACGATATTCGTCTGAATCAACCTCAAGGAGAGCTCTTGAAATACCATGTCTGATAGCACCAGCCTGACCTGTGTATCCGCCACCGTGTACGTTTACGATAACATCAAACTTATCAGCTGTCTCTGTGAGTGTTAATGGCTGCTTAACAACAACCTTTAATGTCTCAAGACCAAAATACTCATCAAGACTTCTCTTATTTATAGTAATTGTACCGTTACCTGGTACTAAATATACTCTAGCGATACTGCTTTTTCTTCTACCTGTTCCGTAGAACTTTGCGTTTGCTTTCTTAGCCACTGTTATTTCCTCCTTATATGTCCAAAATTAAAACTTTAATACTTCTGGCTTCTGAGCTGCCTGATCATGATCAGGACCAGCGTAAACGTGAAGTTTTGTGTACATCTGTCTTCCTAAAGGTCCCTTTGGAAGCATACCCTTAACAGCGAGTTCGATAACTCTTTCAGGCTTCTTATCCATCATTTCTCTGAGTGTTGTCTCTTTCATACCACCAACATACTCTGAGTGATTGTAATAAATCTTCTGATCTAACTTCTTACCTGTAAGCTGAACCTTCTCAGCATTGATAACGATAACGTTGTCACCACAATCCATAGATGGTGTATATGTTGGCTTGTTCTTGCCTCTTAATACAGCAGCAACCTGTGATGCTAAACGACCTAATGTATAATCTGCAGCATCAACAACATACCATTTTCTTTCGATGCTTGATGCAGTAGCCATATAAGTTTTCATTGGTTTTCCTCCTGAAATATTGCTTTAAATGCATACTTAATTATTTAGATAAATATATTTGTTAATGACTTTACAGATGCTTTTCCGGGGCATTGGTGAAGCATGCAAAATCATATTAACCTGATTCAGGGCGTACTTTTCCACGCCACATTTAAAGATTATATAACACGATACCACGCGTGTCAATATTTATTTATCAGATTTTTTGCATTCCGGGAGGTTATCCACAAAATCATAAAAATCTTCATGATAATCAACAAAACACTTTTTTCAATGTTGATTTTCAACTTCCCTGTCGTCACTGTCAACATAATCTATATTCATAAGTGTCAACCCCTGCGGTGGAGCTGTCTGTCCTGCTTCACAGCGGTTTTTTGCTTCAAGCATTAAGTCTATATCCTGCGGTGTTATTTTGCCTTTTCCAGCCTTTACAAGCGTTCCTGCGATTATTCTTATCATATTATACAAAAATCCATTTCCCGAAACCCTGATAACTATATACGCTTCATCCTCAGTCCGCACATCTACAGAATAAATCGTTCTTACAGTAGACTCCGCCTGTGTTTTTACACTGCAGAAACTCTTAAAATCATGCTCTCCTACCAGCCTTTGTGCTGCACTCTGCATTGCATTTACATCAAGAGGCTCTTTTACATGCCAGCTGTAATTTCTAAACTGTGGAATCGGAAATCTTGTATTTAATATCCTGTACTCATACGTTTTTACGGTATTACAGTGTCTTGGGTGAAATTCCGGTGAAACTTCGCGTGACTCAACAACACTCACATCTTCAGGAAGATGTGTATTGATTGCATATGCCCAGCGGTCACCCGGAATTCCAGAAGCCGTATCAAATACAGCGACATTTCCCAGACCATGTACACCTGCATCCGTTCTGCTTGCACCAATAACGTGAACTTTCTCTCCTGTCACTTTATTAATCGCATTATCAAGAACCTGTTCTATTGTCGAAGCATTAGGCTGTATCTGCCATCCGCTGTAATTACAGCCATCATATGCTACTGTCAGTTTTATACGTCTCATAAATAACCTCATTTGCCGCGATGATTTTTTCAATACCAAAAATTCACCGCGGCTTAATTAAAACACATTTATTATAATTATTAATTCCAATTTTTATATAATTCTTCCACCTAAAAATATATTAAGTACTATCATTGCACACAGATATGCTGCAAGTACACCATATGCAATTCTGTCATTTTTCTTATATTTAAGCGGTTTCATTTTTGTACGCCCCTCTGAACCATGATAACATCTTGCTTCCATAGCCATTGCAAGTTCATTGGCACGTCTGAAAGCTGATATAAATAATGGCACAAGTACAGGTATCATTGCTTTTGCACGTTTAACAAGATTTCCATTTTCAAAATCAGCACCTCTTGCCATCTGTGCCTTCATTATCTTGTCCGTCTCCTCGATAAGAATCGGTATAAATCTTAATGCTATTGACATCATCATCGCTATTTCATGGACAGGAACTTTTATAACTTTTAAAAATCCAAGACTCTTTTCAAGTCCGTCGGTAAGATTGTTCGGCGTTGTCGTAAGTGTCATAAGTGATGAGCCCATAATAAGGTACATAAGTCTTATAACCATAAATACCGCCTGATAAATACCTTCTTTTGTGATTTTTAATTTCCACAGTCTTACAACCACTTCTCCATCTGTCAGGAACAGATTAAATGCTGCAGAAAATATTATAAGAATAAGTACCGCTTTAAGACCTTTTACAATGAATTTCAGCGGAACATTTGAAAGCTTGATTATTGCGGCAAGAAATGCTGTAACCGCAAGATACATCCATACACTTTTACCTAAGAACAGTGAAATAATAAATACTAATGTTCCCATAAGTTTTACTCTTGGGTCAAGCTCATGTATAACAGACTTTGTCTGATAATATTGTCCTATTGTAATATCCCTTATCATATTTTTCCTTTCAGCCGGAGTTATGCTTTCAACATTATTTCCAGCTTATTTCTTTCCCAATGCTTTAAGTATTGATGTTTTTGCTTCTTCTATCGTTATTGCACTCACATCAACATCAAATCCTGCATTTTTCAAATCATTCATTATATATGTAACCTGCGGTGCCGCAAGTCCAATCTTCTCAAGCTCTTTGTAATGTGCAAATACTTCTTTTGGTGTTCCGTTATACATAAGTATTCCATCATTCATAACCATAATTCTGTCAACGTATTTTGCAACATCTTCCATGCTGTGTGAAACAAGGATTACTGTAATGCCTGTTTCTTTCTGAAGCTTTTTGACACAGTCAAGAATATCATCTCTTCCTTTAGGGTCAAGACCGGCAGTCGGCTCATCTAATATGAGAACCTCCGGTTTCATAGCAAGAACTCCGGCTATTGCAACTCTTCTTTTCTGACCGCCTGACAAATCAAACGGCGACTGGTAGTAAAGAGATTCATCAAGTCCAACAAGGCGAAGTGCTTCAAATGCTCTAAGTTCTGTCTCTGCTCTGTCAAGGCCAAGATTTTTAGGACCAAAACATACATCTTTGAAAATATCAGTCTCGAAAAGCTGATGCTCAGGATACTGGAAAACAAGACCGACTTTGCTTCTCAATTTTCTCATATCAAAATCTTTGTCATATATATCTTCACCGTCATAATATATAGCACCTGAAGTTGCTTTTACAAGTCCGTTCAAATGCTGTATAAATGTTGATTTACCTGAACCTGTATGACCGATAAGTCCGATAAATTCACCTTTTTCTATAACGCAGCTTACTTCTTTTAATGCCTGCCTTTCAAATCCGGTTCCTATTTCATATGTATAGCTTATTTTATCAACTATAATTGACATATTAATCTCCATTCTGCATAACAAGTCGTTTTAATGCAAGCGTAAATTCTTCCTTTGTGAGTATCCCGTCAGGAAGTGGCACACCAGCTTTCTTTAACTCATATGCAAGTTCTGTTACCTGCGGCACATCAAGTCTTAATTCCTTTAGATGTTCAACATTTGAAAATATCTGCCGTGGAGTTCCCTCCATCATAATTTTTCCAGCATCCATAACAAACACTCTGTCTGCATCTATTACTTCTTCCATATAATGAGTTATAAGAATAATTGTCACGTTTTCTTTTTCATTAAGTTCATGAAGTACCGATATCACTTCTTTTCGTCCGGATGGGTCAAGCATTGCTGTCGGTTCATCAAGTATAATGCACTTTGGTTTCATCGCAACGATACCTGCAATTGCAACTCTCTGCTTCTGCCCTCCTGAAAGTTTATTTGGTGAAGCTTTTCTGAAACTGTACATGCCAACTGCCTGAAGGCTGTCAGCTACTCTCTGCCATATCTCATCTGTAGGCACACCTATATTTTCAGGGCCAAAGCCCACTTCTTCCTCTACTAATGTACAAATAATCTGATTATCGGGATTCTGGAATACCATTCCGGCAGTCTGTCTTATATCAAGGATTTTATCATCTTCCTTTGTATCCATGCCATCTACCCACACCGTACCTTCCGTTGGTGATACAAGTGCATTAAAATGCTTTGCAAGTGTTGATTTGCCTGAACCATTATGTCCAAGTACAGCTATAAACTGCCCTGCCTGCAAATCGATGTTGACATGGTCTACTGCAGTTGTAATTCCCTCTACATTTCCCTCTTCGTCTCGTCTTATATATTCAAATGTTAAATCCTTTGTCTTAACAATTCCCATAATTTCATTTCCATTTCATTTATATCAATACAGTCTTTGACATAATAATCTTATAATATATTTTATAACTATGAAAAAAACGTGGATATTGAGTTAAACAATATCCACGCATTTAAAAGTCCGCTAATTTTATCTCATAGGAAGAACTCTCCTTATGACTGGGGACTTCCAATTCATTATACTAACTCAAGGAGAACTTCCATTGCTGCATCGCCTTTTCTTAAACCGATTTTAACGATTCTTGTATAGCCACCCTTACGGTCAGCATACTTAGGAGCGATTTCATCAAACATTTTATTTGTAAGATCAACAACTTTTGTGTTCTTCTTTCTTCCAGCTGCTTCAGCAGGAACTTCTGTTACTTTGTAAAGAACCTTATCCATCTGCTTTCTTGCATGAAGTCTTGAAGGTAAATCTTTCTTGATTTCCTTTTCTACTGTCTCATATACAGTAACTTTCTTGCCATCAACAACTTCTTTAACTCTCTTGCCGTTGGCATCCTTCTTAGGAACCTTTGCAGAAACTTTAACTGTCTCGAAGTTATCTTTTTCTTTGATTGCAAGTGTTATAAGCTTTTCAGCCTGCTTCTTTACTTCTTTTGCTCTTGCCTCAGTTGTAACAATCTTACCATTCTCAATAAGAGCTGTAACCTGTCCTCTGAGTAATGCTTTTCTCTGGCTTGAATTTCTACCAAGCTTTCTATACTTTGCCATTTAATTTAACCTCCATTTGTAACGCACATACATGCGCTTATGGACTTACTGTATGTGTGTTTAAATCTACAAATCTACTATCGTGTGTATGTAACACACCTATTTATTTATTAGTCCTCGTTTGGACTAAGGCTTAAATTTAACTCTTTAAGTTTAAGAAGTACCTCATCAAGAGACTTCTTACCAAGATTACGAACCTTCATCATGTCATCAGGTGTCTTATTGCAAAGCTGTTCAACAGTATTGATACCTGCTCTCTTAAGACAGTTGAATGAACGAACTGATAATTCAAGGTCTTCAATGCTCATAGAGAGTACCTTGCTTGATTCGTCTTCCTGTGCAACAACCATAACCTCAGCGTTTGCAGCATTTTCTGATAAGTTGATAAATACTTTGAGATGTTCACTTAAAACTTTAGCTGCAAGGCTTAAAGCCTCATCAGGAGTAATTGTTCCGTTAGTAAATATATCAAGAGTAAGCTTATCAAAATCTGTATCCTGGCCTACACGAGTGTTCTGTACGGCCATATTTACACGCTCTACAGGAGTGTAAATAGAATCTACAGCGATAACACCGGCCGGCATATCCTCATGCTTATTCTTTTCAGAACTTACATAACCTCTGCCGTTTGTGATTGTAAGCTCCATAGAGAGCTTGCAGTCAGCACCGCCATTTAAATGTGCAATAACAAGGTCCGGGTTAACAATTTCAATATCAGGATCAACCTTGATATCTGATGCTTTAACCACGCCTTCTCCAGCGAAGTCAATATGAGCAGTAATCGGCTCGACTGAGTTGCTGTTATTCTTAATAGCAAGCTTCTTGATGTTTAAGATAATCTCTGTAACGTCTTCTTTAACGCCAGGAATTGAACTGAACTCATGAAGCACACCATCAATCTTAACACTGCTTACAGCAGTACCAACTAATGATGAAAGCATGATTCTTCTGAGTGAGTTACCCAGAGTTAAACCATAGCCTCTCTCAAGTGGTTCTACTACAAATTTGCCATATTTTCCATCTTCTGACTCTTCAGTCATCTCAATCTTTGGCATATTGAAATTAAAATCTGCATCAACCATGTATAGCCCCTCCTTTTATGGGTTAATTTGAGTTTACTCTTTAATTACTTAGAATATAACTCGACGATAAGCATTTCATCAACTGGAACGTCGATAATATCTCTTGTAGGGATAGCCTTAACTGTACCCTTAAGAGCTTCGCTGTCAGCTTCAAGCCATTCTGGAACAAGTCTTCCATTTGTAGCTTCAAGAATTTCTTTATATCTTGCTGATGACTTAGACTTTTCTCTGATTTCGATTACGTCTCCAGCCTTAACAAGGTATGAAGGAATATTGATGCACTTACCATTTACTAATACATGCTTATGATCAACAATCTGTCTTGCTTCTCTTCTAGTTCTGGCTAAACCCATTCTGAAGATTACATTGTCAAGTCTGAGTTCAAGCATAACCATGAGGTTTTCACCAGTCATACCCTTCTGCTTCTCAGCCTTCTTATAATAGTTACGGAAAGGCTTCTCTAATACACCGTAGATAAACTTAGCCTTCTGCTTCTCACGAAGCTGCATACCATACTCGCTAATCTTTCTTCCGGCATTCTTTGCCTTTCTGTTTGACTTCTTATCTATACCTAAATAAATAGGATCTAAATTAAGAGATCTGCATCTCTTAAGCACTGGTGTTCTATTAACTGCCATCTTAAATTCTACCTCCTAATTAAACTCTTCTACGCTTTGGTGGACGACAACCATTATGTGGAACTGGTGTAACATCCTTGATACTTGTAACCTCAAGTCCGCAAGCAGAAAGTGCACGAATTGCAGCTTCTCTACCAGAACCTGGGCCCTTTACCATAACGTCAACAGACTTTAATCCGTGAATTAAAGCAGCCTTTGTTGCAGTCTCAGCTGCCATCTGTGCTGCATAAGGAG
>ERZ779658.804-NODE-804-length-28582-cov-2.268447_pt1 | contig 28582 bp, 38 predicted proteins | sample MGYA00511485_ERZ779658 | MGnify/ENA primary metagenome ERZ779658 (study PRJEB29588, sample SAMEA2162182) | human gut metagenome | biome: human gut; feature: human-associated habitat; material: faeces | place: Denmark | collected 2008/2010 ... | reverse complement strand
CTTTGCCATAGCGATGGGAGAATAGCCCACCAGCCCGTCAAAGCCAAGGCCGGGAATGTGCAGCACATCGGAAGGATGCAGCCGGACAAGACTGCCTTTGACCGTAGGTGCGTCATCCATGCTGACGGTGTATTCGTAATAAAGCTGTCCTTTGCTGTCGCGATCCACTGTCATCCTGTCCGGCATCAGCGGGTAGAGGGCAATGACCTCGCCCTTGCCGTTGCGGATGATCTGGGCGTAGGCGTTGCCCCACAGAAGCAGGTGGGTCATCATGGTCTCGCGGAAGGTAAAGCTGGTCATCTCCGGGTTGGGCTGGCGGTAGAGGATCTTGTACAACGGATGATCCGTCGCTTTTTCCTTCCCGTTCCCGCTTTCCGTGTACCGGTAGAGATGCAGCGGAAGCCCCGCCACCGTCTCTGCCAGCAGACGGACACAGGCATACACGGTCGAGATCTGCATCGCGGACTTTTCATCCACCCGCTCGCCGGAGCTTGCCGTGCCAAAGAAAAAGGTCTGCCCGGAGTCGCGGACATTGTCCGTTACCTCCGGCAGACCGGGTCTATTTTCGGGAGCATCCCTGGGCTTGCCAAAGCCCATCCATTCGAGAAAACCCATCGGCGTTAATCCTCCTTACCCTGCTTCTCCAGCTCCGGCAGACCGGCAAGGCTGGTGCCGAGGGACGCGATGCCCGCCAGCAGCACCGCACTGCCCACCGATACCCAGTCCACAGCGCCGCCCGGCATCTGGGTCACCAGAAGCGCCGCGCCTGTCTGGAACATGGTCTTGACGGCACGGATACCGGCCGCCTGCCACCACTCTGCACTCATGAGATACTTCATTGTTTTCTTCCTCCTGTTGAAATTAAAAAACCAGAAGCCCTCGGTCGGGGTCATCGTAGATGCTGCCCTGCTGTCCCTGATTCCGGATACAGCGGTCAAGGGCCATGATAGCCGCCACGATGCCGTCGATTTTCTCCGGGCTTTTGGCTTTTGTCGGTTTGATATTCTCGGCCGGGTCTTTCTCCACGACCACGTTTCCGGCCATCCATGCCATGACCGGGTTGCCGCCGTGGATGATGCGGCCTTCCATCAGGAGCTTGTAGAACTCCTTGGTGGGCGGGCTCATATCCTTGAAACCCTGACCAAAGGGCACGACCGTGAAGCCCATGCCCTCAAGATTCTGTGTCATCTGTACTGCTCCCCATCTGTCAAATGCGATTTCAAGGATGTGGTACTGCTTGCCCAGCTCCTCGATGAACTTCTCGATGAAACCATAGTGGATGACGTTGCCCTCCGTCGCCATGAGGTATCCCTGCTGATGCCAGACATCATAGGGAACAGACGCCCTGCGCACACGCAGCGGGATGGTGTCCTCCGGTATCCAGAAGAACGGGAGCATGATGTATTTCTCGTCCTCGGTGCGCGGCGGGAACATCAGCACAAAAGCCGTGATGTCGCCGGTGCTGGAAAGGTCCAGCCCAGCATAACAGTCACGGCCTTTGAGGGCTTCCATATCAATGGGCTGGTTGCCCAGCTCGTAGATGTGTTCCGGGATAAACCGGGTCAGGGATGCCACCCACATATTCAGACGGAGCTGCTTGAACACGTTCTCCTCCGCAGGGTTATCCAGCGCATCTCGGTACATATCCCGCACACGGTCGATCTGGATGGTCTGACCGAGGGAGGGGTTGGCTTTGTACCAGTTGGCTTCATCATGCCAGTCCTCATCATCCCGCAGTCCGTAGACCACCGGGTAAAAGGTGTGGTCGATTTTTCTTCCGTCCAGAATATCCAGCGCCTTGGTATGCAGCTCGTAGCAGATGCTCTCCTTATCGGTGCCAGCCGTAGTGATCAGGAAGTACAGCGGCTGTTCACGTGCGTCGCCGGAGCCTTTGGTCAGGACATCATACAGCTTGCGGTTGGGCTGGGCATGGACTTCGTCCAGAACCAGCCCGGAAACGTTCAAGCCGTGCTTGGTGCCCACTTCCGCAGACAGGACTTGGTAAAACCCGGCGTTGCTGTAGTTGACGATGCGTTTTGTCGCTGCCATGATCTTGCATCGTTTGAGCAGTGCCGGGGTCATCTGCACCATCTGATTGGCCACATCGAAAACGATGGACGCCTGCTGGCGGTCGGCGGCAGCACCGTAGACTTCGGCAGATGGCTCGCCGTCCGCAAACAGCAGATACAGCGCAATGGCTGCGGCAAGCTCGCTCTTTCCGTTCTTCTTGCCGATCTCCACATACGCGGTGCGGAACTGGCGGTGTCCGTTCTCGTCCACGATGCCGAACACATCCCGAACAATCTGCTCCTGCCACGGCAGAAGCCAGAACCGCTTGCCCGCCCATTTGCCCTTGGTGTGGCGCAGGTTTTCAATGAAGGTCACCGCCCGGTCTGCTTTGGCCTTGTCATAGTGGGAAGTGGGCAGCATGAACCGGGACGGCTGGTAGTTCTTCAGCTTCGGGTAGTTCTTGGGGCGTGTCTCAGCCATCATCCGTCACCTCCCAGCAGAGCCTCCATCTCATCGGCAGGACCGCCGGTGCTGTCCTCCGCAATGATGCGGCTCCGGGAGGAAGGCGTCAGACCGAACTGCTCGGCGAACCGGTTCATGATTTTCAGATAGGTCTGGGCGATGCTGACCTGCGGCACCTGCTGCCAATAGCCGGACGGGGTCTTGACGATAGTGCCGTGCTGGGTGATGAACTCCTCCGCCTCTTTCCACCGTGCATACGCCTGACAGTAGCCAGCGAATGCAGCCATGTCCACTTCGGTCAGGATACCGAGCTGCTCCATCTGCTTCGCCAGCCGCCGCCATTCCTTCTTTGCTTCCGGCTCCAGCCACTTGGGACAGGCGGGCGCTTTCTTTGTGGGCTTTGGTTCGCTCTTATTCAGCGGCCGCTTGCCCGGATTGCCTTCCAGCTCCTTGATGGCGGTCGGCGTGGGTTTTCTTCCTCTGGTTGCCATGCGACATCCCTCCCTTCTCTGAAAATGGACAGCAAAAAGGACCTCCGAAGAGGTCCCCGTAATGTGGTGTGTTTACTTCGCGCCGCCGCCCGCACACTTCCATGCGTCGTACTCATCGACCAACTCCGCTTCTTCCAGCACCTGCCAGACGCTGCAGAACCGTGCCCGTTGCCGCTCGATCTCCTCGGCGGTGTTGGATTCCGGCGCGTGGCTCATGTCGTGGTAGGCGTCCATCTCGGCCTTCACCCGGAAGAACAGGAGGTTCTTCAGCCGGATGGTGTCCTCGCTGTTGGTCAGCGTGTACCGCTTCTCGTCCGCCGCTTTGCAAAGGCGGTCAATGTCATCCCAGCCCAGGGTGCTGTCCTGCTTGAAGGCAATCTCGACGCCCTGCAGGTCGTAAATGCTGCCCGCCGCCTTGATGCGGGTCAGGTAGGTTTGTGCTTTGCGTGTCATGTTCGTTTCCTTCTTTCCGGGCGTCTGCCCTTTTGTTGTGGACATATTACCGTCAGGTGCCGTGAATAGCAAGCGGCTAATGTACACAATCATTTCCCGCCTGATCTGGTACATATACGGTCGGATTCCCAAAGGAAAAGCGGCCGGGATGTGTGTCCCGAACCGCCCTCTGCCTTATTTAACCCGGCTGATCGCCCATTCAAGCGCGTGACCGCCGTCCGGGAAGAAGCCCTCCGACTTCTCGATGAGGTTCAGCCTGCACTCGCATTCGCCAAGCCCCGTCTCCTCCGGGCTTTCGATGAACTCGTAAACCCCTGCGATGAATCCGTTCCAGTAGCGGTCGGCCATCAGGATGTGGTCGCCATACTTTGCCACAATGCCGTCCCCTGCGCTGACCTGCATTTCAAGGTGCTCCTGGGTGGTGGTCTGCGGATATCTGTAATCGTTTTTCATGCTCTTTCCTCCGTTTTCCGGGCCTCTGCCCTTTTGTTGTGGACATATTACCGTCACTCCCGGAGAATAGCAAGCGGGTAATGTACACAATCATTTCCGGTTGAACCTGTGTATAAGAGCAGCCCCTCCGTCTGGAAGAGCTGTCCGTTCACGCTTCAAACTCGTAGTAATCGAGGCTCTCACCAGAACGCTCGTACCAGTCCATGCTGGTCAGTTCGACACACAGATAGATGTGCGGGTCCAGCTCCTCGACGCAGGTCTCAAAGACTTCTTCGGCCTCCTCCCTGCTTTCAAAGTATTCTCTCTGCTCCGTGTAGTCCCTCAGCGTCTTGATTACGCCGTATGATATGCAGTCGCCTCTCATTGCAGTTCCTCTCTTTCCGGGCTTTTGCCCCTTTTGTTGTGGACATATTACCGTCAGTTCTGAGGAATAGCAAGCGGCTAATGTACACAATCATGTCTGCCGGGATTCGGGCAGATCCGGTGTATCTGCGGGCTGGATTTTTTCGATCCACCACTCAATCGGCATCCCGTTCTTCGCCATCTCGGCGTTATCGAAGCACCGCATAGCCAGCTCATTGGCGGTCTCCTTGTCGTAGCCCTTCGCCATGATCAGCCGGGTCGCCTTGAGCATATTGTTGTACGTCCTTCGTTTCATGAAGCCTTCCTCCCTTGCCCACACGCCCGCCCCTCTGCCCCTGTGTGGGGCTTTGGCGGCGGGGCGGGGTTGTTTGCTGCCGGTGTCCCGGAGGGGCTGTGCGCCCCTCTGTGGGGCGCTTATTTGCCCTTGCCCAGAAGGTAGGCTTCCTCCAGCGCCCTCTTGATGCCCCAGACCGGAACCTCGATGAAGTCGTCGCTGTCGTTGCCCCGCTCCTCAAGGTCACCGCGGGAATCCACCTCGTACATCAGCCGCTTGGCGATTTCCAGAAGCTGTGTCTCCTGCGCCCTGGTCAGTTTCCTCTTTTCCATCAGTCCTCGTCCTCCTCTTCCTCGTTCTCTGCCGCTTCCTGCTCGATGATGTCCATGATGGTGTCGAACCAGAAGTGGGGGTCGTATTCACCCTCGGGCAATCCGTGCGCTCTTTCGTAGGTGTGCTGGTCCTCGACCATCCGCTGTGCTTCCTCCAGCGTGAAGCCCTCGCGGTCGCCCTCGTCCATGCTGTCGCTCAGTTCAAGGAGCAGGGTCATTTCTTCATCGTAGCTAAGTCCTTTTTTCATGTTCATACCGTCCTTTCCGTTTCGGTATGTGCATATTACCGTCATATTCCGGTAATAGCAAGGCCCGTGCGCACCATATAATGCACGATCATTCGTCCCCGGAATTGGTGTGTATTTGTTGAGGCAGACACGAGAAAAGGGCTCCCTTTCGGAAGCCCCCGCCTCGGTTTTCAGTAATCTTCTTCGTCCTCGTCGTAGTCCTCTTCCTCGTAGCCCTCCTCCTCATCCTCCCAGTCATCATCCACATCCTCGTCGGTGCGGTAGCTCAACATGTCCTCGGTCGGGATGTTGCGGAGGTCGGGGGTCTGCTCGACGTAGTCGGCAACCGCACCGGCCAGAATGTCCAGTAGGTCTTCGTAGGCGCTCTCATCGTAGATGCCCCAGATGGCGGTGGCCAGGCTGCTGATTCGCCTGTTTCCCTTCGCCATCAGGAAGCGGGCGGCGGGGTTGCAGGTCTCCCTGCCGTACCCGATGCCCACCTGGTCTCCGTCGTTGTTAAACCGGTATCCAATCCGGCACATTGCCCGAACCAGCTCTCCCGCAAGGCTCTCCGCCTTACCGCTCTCCGGTACCAGTTTGTCGAAAAGTTTATCGACGCGCTCCTCGTTCTTCGTCATGTCCGTGTCCTCGCTTTCTTTGTTTGGGGCGTTTGCCCTTTCGGTATGTGCATATTACCGTCATATTATCATAATATCAAGCGGGTAATGTACACGATCATCTGCGGACGGTTTTGTGTACATTCGGGCGGTTCTCCTGCACAGTAAATGACGGACACGAGCAAAAGGCTGGTCTGCCCAGCCCCTTGCTCCTGCCCGTCTCTCAGGCAAATTCGATGGTCAGCATCCCGGCTTTGCCGAGGAAGAAGCTCTGCTCCTCCAGCGGGTCGGCTTTGAACCCCTCGGTAGCCTCTGCGGTCATCCGCTTCAGCCGTTCCTCTCCGAGCTGGTCTTTCAGCGCCTTGCGGGTGGTCTTCTTGCCGTTCAGGTAGTAGATGGTCTTCATGGTGGTTATCCCCTTTCCGTTTTGGTAGCTGTATATTACCGTCAGGTGCCGGGAATAGCAACCCGATATTGTACACAATCATCTGCGCCGGGGATCGGTGGATGTGTGTATCCTGCCCCAAGAGAAAGCGGGCAGCCGAAGCCACCCGCCGCTGACCTTATTCGTTAAAAAATTCCTCGATGTGCTGGCTCCCATCCGGCTCGGTCACCACCGAAGGGAAGCGCACCCGGATGCCGTGGCTGGTCAGAAGCTCGGCGGCGTAATCCGCAATCTGCCCGATAATCTCCATGCTCCATTCGAGGGCATCATCCTCTGCCATCATCTGGCAAAGGGCGTGAACCCCATTGTAGATTTCATCGTTGCGGGCAAGCTGGGCGTCCGAAAGCTCCAGCTCCTCCTCCGGCTCCGCCTTGGTGGGTACTGGCAGTTCCATCCAGCGGCCGTCGAAGGTCTCCCCAGCCATCTGCCCGTCTGCGCCGTACTCGTTGACCCGCACCCATCCGTTTTCCTGAAAGGTTTTCACAATCAGGCTGTTCGGGCAAATGGAAATCAGCGTCTGTTCCCCGTCCTCGTTGACTCCACTCAGGGCATTCGGATAATCCCCGAATTCCTGCATCATCTGACGCCGGGATGCCGGGTTCCCAAAGTCTGCCGCCAGCGCAGCGAGGCGGTCCATGTCCATCGTGTGTTTCATGTTCTTCTCCTCCTTCTCAAAATACCAGGGCGTCCAGCGGCTCATCCGCTCCGGTTTCCCAGTCGTGCCGGTTCAGCTGGATGCGGCTGTAAAGCTCGGCGCTGTCCGGCTCGTCGAACATCCCGAAAACCTCTCTTGCCGCCGCCTCGGTGGTGTACTGCTGTACCTCGTCCGGCTGGCCGTCCAGCCTCGTGAAGGTGATCTCGTAAGTGTAGCGTTCCATGTGATTGCCTCCTTTTCGTTTCGGTATGTGCATATTACCGTCTATCTGCCCGGATAGCAAGTGATGATACCGCCATAAATACACCAATGATTCCGCCGAAAGATCGTGCAGTATATGCCTCCGAATTGACTTGATATATGTGTGTTTTAGAGCGAATATACAGTCACCGAAAGGAAAACACACACCACACACGGAGGGAAAAGACCATGAAGAAGCAGAACTACACCGAAATCGAAGCCCGCATCGAGGAGCGCATCGCAGAGCTTGAAGAAGAATACGAACTCGACACCTACGACATTCAGGAAATCCGCGACGAGGAATACCGGCTGGGCGGCTGGAGCTACGACCCCTTCCCCGAAATCGAGGAAGAAGAGGAGGAAGAGGAAGAAGAATGGCATTACCGCGGCCTTGAAGAACAGCTCAACGAGGTCGGGATGAGCATGAGGGACTTCTACTAAGGGAAGCCCCCACCCCTTGAGGGACGCCCCCACGAAAGTGGGGCCTGTCTCTCGTTCCCTTCGTGTGTGCGTGTTCATCATACCCGGTATCCGGGGCTGATCTTTGTGCAGAATATAATGTACATTCTGCTTGCTATTGTTGCGATGCCGAGGTAATATACAGTAAACTGGAGGAGGGGCTCGATTATTTTCGGGCCCCCCTCCTTGCTTTTATTCCGGCCTCGTCCCGTCGTCCAGCGGGATGACCGCCACGCTGCCTGCCCCGCCGAGGATGAGCTCCGGCATCCAGAACCGCTCCCGGTATTTCTCTGCCAGCTCATCCGGCAGGTCGGCGAAATCCTCTTTGCCCAGTCCGCAGAGGAAGAAGTTGCCCATGATGGGCTGCTCCAATTCCCGGATGTACCGGCAGGGGATCTTGTCCGAGAACAGCCCCTCGTCATCGGTCACCAGAGCCAGCGGCTCGGTCCAGGGGTAGGTCGCCGTGATGGTCTCGCATTCGAGGATGCGGTACATGGCATCCAGCGTGTGTTCGATCTCCACCACCTGCGGATGCTCCAGCGGCTTCACCAGCAGCACCTTCATTCGACCCACCCCTTTCTCACGATCGACCAGTCCGTCAGCGGCTTGCGCTCAAGGAATCCGGCATCCTCCATTGCCTCGGTAGAGCCGCAGCGTTCACAAATGAGGATGTCCGCCCTCCGGCTGAGAGCCAGCAGCCGGTTTCCCAGCTGGGCTTCCTCGCCGCACCGTGGGCAACGTGCGCCCCTGTGTGGGGCTTTTCCCAGCCAGTCGAGGCTTTCCTTGACCTCGGCTTCAGAGGCCACACGGTGGCATTTGTCCGCGCCGTAGGCAACACTCAGGGAGCTGCCGTTGTCCCAGCTGACCATGATGTTGCCTGCGTCATCGACGCCCCGGCATACGCCCTGTAAGCCGGCCGGCATCTGGCGGTAGGGGTCATCCATTTCATCCAGCACGATGCGGCAGCCCACCGGATACTCCTGCCGAAGCCGTGCCAGTTCGTTCTCTTTTGGAAAAATCATTTGCTGTCCTCCTCGCTCCGCTTATTCCTCGGCTTCGATAAAAACGTCCTCGCAGTCGCAGCTCAGAAGCTGGTTTCCGCAGACCGGGCAGCGTTCGCAGTCACAGCCCCAGTGGTGGATGTACCCCTTTACCGCACCGCAGTCACCGCATCGGCTCCCTTCGGGATGCCCATCCAGAAAATCACCCGGTGCTCCGACCCTGATGCGGTCATAGACCTTTCCGGCCACATGGATTTGCTTGACGCTGCACCCATTTGCTTGGAGCATCTCCTGCTTGCAGATTTTACAGATTGCCATTTCTGCTCTCCCCCTTCTTTCTGGTCAGGCTGCACTTGCCCAGCCTGCGGATGGCTTCCCCAAGCGCCTGCTCCAGAATGTGCATCGGGAAGTGGAAGGCTTTGTAGCCGTCCTCCAACACCTTGTAGTAGTAGTCGCTGGGTGCGCCCAGCCGGTGTCCCTCCGTCATGATGTAGACCATCGCGGTCAGCATTTCCGGCTCCCCGCCCTCCAGCGGGAAGGTCTCCACCTCAAGGTCCTTCTTGTAGTAGAAGCTGGGGAAGCCCTCGTAGCGGTCAAGGCTCCGCTCGTCCCGTTCGGAGATCTCCCACACCAGCACCGGTGTGTTCCGTTCGGGGTTCGGCTCGATGGTGGCGCAGCCGTTGAAAAGAAGCTGCCAGCCGTAGAGGATGGCGTTGCCGACCACCCTGGCATCCGGGCACCGGACTGCCATCTGCTCCATCGAAAGGTTGCTGCCGTAGGCGATGTAGTATTTCTTCTTGCTCATTTCGTTCACTCTCCTTTATTTGTTCCGCTTCGCTTGCGGTAGTACATATATCACTCTTTAGCCTTCAAATAGCAAGTTCATTCTGCGCCATAAATCTGACAAATGTGCGGGAAGGATATTGTGTAACTTACTCCCCGGCGTAGGTCTTCAGATACCGCTTCGATGCCTTTGCTCCGATGCTGTCGGAGAGGGCCTTGTCCAGCAGGCTCGTGTCGAAGCCCCAGTTTGCATACCCTTCATCCAGAAGCTGGAAGTAGTCCATGCCCGGTTCACCGAGCAGCCGCTCCTCGTGCATCACGTAGGCCATGCACGGTTTCTTTTCCTTCATCCGCTTGCCGGTGTCCAGCCGGACAATGGGAAGCTGGAAGTACCGCTTGTAGTAGTACTTGGGGTAGCCCTCGTACCTGTTCAGCAGGGTCTCATCGTATTCGCTGATCTTGTAGACCAACGCAGGGACACTGCAGTTGGCGTCCTGTTCTATGGTTGCGTAGCTGCCGGTCTTGCTCTTTTTGAACAGCAGCCGGTAGCCTGGGATGAGTGCCAGTCCAAAGGCCACCGCATTGGGGCACCGCGCCTTCATCCGCTCCACTGACAGGTTGGAGCCGTAGGCGAGGTAATACCGGCTCGGCTTCCGGGCAGGCTGTGTGCCGAGGTCAAGGTCAAACCAGCCCATCTGCCTCACCGCCTTCCTCTGCGTCGGCGTCGGAAAACTCCACGCCGGAGAAATCCTCGCATTCCAGAACGATCTGCCCATTATGCCACCAGTCGGAAACCATCTGGATGGCTTCGTCCGGGGTCGCTTCCTTCAGCTCTCCCTCATACACCGTGACCACCCGTTCCAGCGTCTCACGGATGCGGACCCGGAAGGCCCTGCCCTGCTGTATTTCTTTGTGCTCGTTTTTCATGTCGATGCACCTCCTTCTACCGCCTAAAGGGCGGTTGCCCGCCCGATAGGTGCCCGTGCAAGTCGGCGCTTATGCGTTGCGCCAGCTTGCGTTGCCCTCCATGTTCCGCAGAAGGATCTCCCTTGCCGTTGCGAATTCCTCGCCGATGAATCCCAGCCGAAGCATCCAGCACCGGAATGCGTATTTCTCGTTGTCGGTCTGCTGGGGCTTGGGACTTGCGTACTTGACCTCCTTGGCAAGCTCGCTCATTGCGAGGCAAAGCTGGATGTAGGCTTTCATCTCTCCGGCATGCAGCCCTCCCTGTTTGCCGTCGTGGGGGTCTGCGAATTGAAATCCGCGGAACTCAATCGTGCCCTTGGTGAAGGTAGCGTGGAGGTTGCAAAAATGATATCGGCTATCGTTGTAGTGCTGCGTTCTGCCGTAGTTCGCTCCGTTGCCCTCGTACCAGATGTCTCTGAGCTGGTCCATCGTGGTGGGCTTCTTGCGGTTCAGAAGCTCCAGGAAGTGAGGGTCGACCGTGCGGCAGTAGTGTCTGGTGCGGACTGCGTCGATGCGGATGGCTCTGCCAATCTGCTGTTCGTGGCTTGCCATGATGTTGACCAGATTCCGCAGGGTCTTTGCGGTGTGGTTGCCGACCCCAATGTGGATGTGGACTCCGCATCCTCTGGAGGGGCTGCTCTTCGCTCCTGCCTTCCGAAGGAGGCGGAGGATGCTCTGCAGGGTCTCAATGTCGTCGTAGGTGAGGATGGGGGTGACCATCTCGCATTTCTGAATGTCCGGTCCGCTGATGCTCGAGTCGCGCTGGAACTTCCAAACCCTGCCCTGCTGGTCTTTGCAAGCCCAGGTCATGTAGCCGTACTCCCTGGCTGCGTCGTAAGCGGTGGTTCCGAAAAACTCGGCAACCTTTGTGGCTGCCTTCTGGCGGGTGATGTTGTTCATCTCCACCTCGACCCCAATGGTCTGGTTCTTCATGGCTTCAATCTGCGCTCTGGTCTTTTCGTTCATGGTCTTTATCTCCTTTGCTTTCGCTGTGTTTTTCTTCGTTTGCCCTTTCGGTATGTGCATATTACCGTCAGGTGCGGACAATAGCAAGTCAATATCGAACCATATATGTTACAAAGATAGAGCCAGATGATCGTGTACATTATGGTGGAGAAATCACTTGATAATGTACATTTTCAGAGTTAATATGCGTTACAATGGAGGAGGGTCTCCATGATTCGGCGGCCCCCATTCCCGGCAGGAGCATCACGCTCCCGCATCCAGCACCGGCTGGGTCTCCTGCGCGGTGTCCGCCCCACAGTCGGGCTGTGTGGGCGCTGTCTGCTCTGCGTTGGATGCTTCCCCGCCCTCGCTCACGCCGCCCTGCGCCGCCAGCTTTGCGGCTTTCAGCGCATCGCGCTTGGCTTTCTCCCGCTCACGGAACTTCTCCGCTTCCTCATTGGTTCGGAAGGCAGCGTGCCCGGAAAGGTTCTCCATGAGGATCTTGCGGGTCTGCTTGAAATCGGGGCCGTTCATCCCCAGCCGGAGCAGCCATGTGCGCAGGGCGTACTTCTCATTGGCGTCATTGACTTCCTTTGCCTGGATACGCTTCTGGCTGATGGCCTGCTGGTTCATCAGGATGGCCAGATGCCCGTATGCCGTCAGGTGATCCATATCCGCAGCGGTCGGGAACCCGGTGAAGCAGACCTTTTCGGTCTCGAACTTCAGCCCCTCAATGGCACTCCCGTGCTGGCTCTCGAAGTCACTGACCGCATGGAGGAAATTGGCAACCGTGAAAGTGCAGCTGTCTGCCTTGAGTTCATCCACCAGCTCCTCACTCACCCGGAAGTGCCCGCCGGTCGCCTTGCTGATGAGCTCGCCCCGGCTGTAGATGAGGTTGACCAGGTTTCTGAGGGTCACACCGTTGTGCTGGGAGATGGGGAACTCGAACACCATGTCCAGCGGCACTTCCGGCTCCTGCGTCTCAGTGTGTTCCTCGCCGCCGTCCTCATCGCTGTCCGGCTCATCCGGTGCGGATTCCTCGGTGCCCTCCTCGTCGGATGCGCTTTCGTCACAGTCGGCGGGCTCGGCTTCCTGCGGTTCAGCGAAGTCCTCGCTCTGCGTATCAGCGAAGTCCTCACTCTGCGGCTCTTCCGCAGCCGGGTCGCCTTCCGCATTCTGCTCCGCCGCTGCGGTGTCGTCCGCCATCTGCACTGCGGGAATCATCTGCACCCCCTCGGCCAGTTCCACCACAGGCTCCTGTGGTGCGGTGTTCTGAATCGTCTCCACCGAATCGGAGGGAACGTCCTCCCCGCCCCGGATAAGCCCTTCGTTCAGAAGGGTGGTCAGGACCTCCGCGTCCGCGTTTTCCGGCTCGACCAGAAGGTTGCCTTCCCGGTCGATGGTGTAAGCCCCGATGTCGTAGGCGTACAGGGGTGCGCGGGTGTAATAGGGATGGATGCCGGTCAGCTCCTCCATGCGCTTTGCCAGATCCTTGCGGTTCTCGATGTTCAGTTCAAATTTCAGCATTTTGATTGCCCCTTTCTTTTTCATTGTTTTGGGTACCGGTTTTTTTCGGTAGCACATATATCACTCTACGCGGGGCAAATAGCAAGGCCTATTCGTGATAATTCTCAGATTCGACCTAATACACAAACGACCCCAAGCCGGATCGTTGACTATATGACGCTATCTGCGTTTTTTCAAACGCTGCTCCCGCTTTCTCTCTTTTTCTGCCATCTTCATTTGTCTCCGGGCGGCTTGTTCCCGAATCCACTCCATCTGCTGCTCATCATCGTTCTCATCGTCTGCCATCCTGCACAGCCCCAGACCGAGAATCCACGCGCCGACAACGATGATGAACACCAGCAGGAAAACCTGCGCCAATGCAATAACCGTTTCCACCCTCCACACCTCCCTGCGGATGATATTCCTATGTACCCTGGCAGAAGCCAGCCTTACCGCTCCCGGTAAAGTCGGCCCCTGCCAGATTTCATTGCTTCTCTGTGTCCAGCCCGCTTGCCCAGACGATGCCGGACAGGACGAAGTAGACACACGGCAACGCGACACCGTTGCCCCAGAGCTTGTACTCTGCAGCATCCGAGTACGGATCAGCCAGCCACTTGCGGATCTGTTTCTCGGTCTTTGGCTTCTTTGCATGGGTCACGAGTCTGCGGTAGGTTTCAAATACCTCCGTCCAGAATGCGATCTCCTCATCCGTCGGGTCCGCCGTTCCGAGGTCATGGCACCAGTCATCCGGGAATCCCTGGAGCCGGGCGCATTCGGTGGGCGTCAGCCTGCGGACGGTGTAGCAGACCTCCTGCGGCACCGGTGCAATGCTGGTCGGGTCCTTGAAGTCCCTCGCCATAAGCGTGGGAGATACATCCTTCTCCACCTGCATATACGAGCCGGTGGTCATGGCATACACGCCATCGTCCGGTGTCCGGGTCTCCTGCGGACTGGATTCCGGTGCGCAGACGGCATGGCGGTCGGTGGCATCCAGCGTGAAGCTAACGTCCTCGTTGATGCCGTTCCCCTGCGGACCGTTCTCCTCGATGCGCCCAATCATGCTCCCCTGCAAAACGAAAGTCTGCATCTGGTCGCTTCGGGTCGCCATAAGCGCACCGGATTTGCCATGCAGGTCGATGAGCTCGTTGCGCTGGTTGACATGGAAGGCAGTGGGTTCGGCTTGCGCCACATAGGTCTGCTGCTTGGCTCCCGGCTCCGCCGCCAACGCACCCGCCTTATCGCCGAGGTCACGAACCTCGTCACGCTGGTTCTGGGTGAATGCCACAGGCTGGCAAATGGCAACACCTCCTTGTGCACAGGTCGGGTTGCCGCCATTGCCATCCAGCGTCCGGGAGGTCTCTGCTTCATAGAAACCGCTGTGCGGATTATCCGACAGCATGGCATGGCTGGCCTTGGAGCAGATGCCATAGGCTTTGGGTTCCAGTTGGGCTTTGGGTTCCAGTTGGGCTTTGGACTCTGGCACGAACAAGGTCTGGTCGTTGTTGCACCCAAGCGTAGCGGACTTGTCCTCCTGCCAGATTGCGCCCTTCCCGCCGCCTTCACATCCCGAGCGGATTTTCAGCGTGACCGGTGCGTTGGCTCCTTCCTTTTCCATTTCCATGAGAAGCGGAACGTTGCCGCCCCCGGTACCCATCCGGGTAGGGAGGGTCTGCACCTTGCCATCCTCGGAAATCTTCACTCGGCTGTCCATCGGGTGATTTTCCAGCGCAATGGCAGCCGGCACCACCCCAGCCCGCAGGGTCGGAGACCGTTCCTCCTCATACCCGATGCTCCGGGCATTGGCGGAGTGTTCGGTGCAGAAGCCAGCCGCCTCCATGACACATGGAGGATGCCCATGCTCCTGTGCGCGGAGTGTCCCGGTGACATCCGCAGACACATCCATGCAGGCGCCGCCCTGGTCGTTCAGGACGATGCCTCCCCCGCTTCGGACAGCTCCTCCGCTGCCGCCTGCCGCTCCAGCGCCGCCTTCAGCACCGGAGGCAGCTCTTTGCCACGCGCGGAAGCCCGCCGCAGAATACCCAGAGAAGCCTTCGGACTCAAATAATACTTTAGGGGCACTCTGTCCTGCAAAATCTGCGACAAGGAAGATGCGTTTTCTTCGTTGGGGAACGCCCCACCCCTGCGCATCAAGAACTCGATACGCGACGCTCCATCCGTCTCCCAGATAGTAATCAGCGTCGGGCCAGCCTTTTTGATCAGGCGCAGGCACCTCGGCGGACGGTTCCGCAACGCCGATGACGGATTCGAGGACTGCCTTGAAGTCCGCCCCTTTGTTTGACGAGAAGGCGCCCGGGACGTTCTCCCAGATGATGAATCGTGGTTTTTCTCCATTGGTTGCACACCTCATTTCCTTCACGATACGGATCGCTTCATAAAACAGGCTGGACCGTGAACCATCCAGCCCGCTGCGCTTACCAGCGATAGACATGTCCTGGCAGTTGTGAACCACAATGCCGTCTGCCACATAACTGTTATCCTCGTCCACGGTCATGTTGTAGACCGTTTTTACTTCATGGGTCGGGATAACCTTCCTCACCAGATACCAGCCGTGCAGTTCATCCGTCAGATGCCCGACCCTATCGGATTTAGCCAAACCGAGGGTAAAGGTATCTCTCTGCCTCACAGTGCGTCCCTCGATCACATAGCTGTCCGGCCGCTTGCAACTAAACACAGTCGTGGAATACCCCAGCATCTCAGCGAGAATACGCATACCCTCGACCAGCTTTTTGCTAACGCTGGTAATCTTCCACTCATGTTCGCCAGACTGATAGCCGTCCGAATCAAGGAAACCCTTCATGAGAGCATCCTGTTTCTCAAAAGGAAGAGAATACACCCACGCAGGAATCTTCTTCCCATAGGCATACTCGCCAAAGTTCTCCTTGAGCCAGTTGCAAAGCACCTGACTGCAAAACTTGACTTTCACCCCAGTACGGCAGCGTTCCACATTGTAACGTGCAGTCAGCTTTCCAACGATTTCTCTCAGTTCATTTTCCTTATCCAAAGAATCACAGAGGACGATCTGTCCCCACATCTGACCCTTCGGTCTGCCAGAACGCTGGGTATTCCGAAGCCAGCCATCTCCCAGCCAGCGGCCTACGAAATAGAAAAAGTCCTCATTCATTTCGGGCATCGGCTTTTGATGCGGATCACCCGAATAATGCGGACCTTCCATCGGCAGGTATTCTGTTTTGAGGGGGACACACCAGAGCTTACCCTGCATTTCTTCTGCCGGGGTCCACTTCTTTTCATTGCCCACCAGCCGGATATCCCCCCGTTTGCCATTCGGAAGCTGGGGATAATAACGCTGCACTTCGGCACTGTAAATCGGATGGTTCGGCGTACACTCCAGACCATAATGGTTGCCTTTCAGGATGACGGTCTCGCCTTGCTTTGAACCGACCGCCGTCACCTCACGCCATCTGCCCATGTGGGTCAGTACTTTCATGCCAACGGTTACTTCTTCAATGGGGAGATAACCGGTAGATGTCAAGACCAAAGTGCCAGCGGGGAAACACGGACTTCCAAAGGTGATGATGTCTACGGGCGGCAGCTCCGCCCCGGACACACTGGACACATCCCCGTAGTGCCTGCCCTGCGGCAGCCGTTTCGTGGTCACCCGGATAGCAAACGGTTCGATCTCCGAAGCCCAAACCGGAGTGACACCAGCGAGGATGCCAGCCAAAGGAAAACCCCCGGAGCCATCAAAGAGGCTGCCGAGGGTCAGCGGTGTATTCGGTTGTGCCATCAGACTGCCTCCTCTCCGGGCATCTGCCCATTGCCGAGCATCTGCTCCTGTGCTTTCCGGTAGAAATCCCTGGACACTTCAAAGCCGTAGCTGTTGCGCCCCAGCTCCCTCGCCGCCCGGAGGGTCGAACCGCTGCCGGCGCAGGGGTCGATGATCACATCTCCGGGGTCGGTGAAGATTTCGATGAGGCGTTTCAGCACCGACACCGGCTTCTGGGAGGGATGGATCTTCGGGATGTCCTTGCCGTCCCGCTTCCAGTCAAACCAGTTAAAGACCATGTGTGTCTTGCCGTCCTCACCGGTGTTGCGGAACTTGGGCAGCTTGCTCCGGTACAGCACCAGCGCATACTCCGTTGCGCCCACGACCTTCATGTTGGCCTTGAGCACCTGCGGGCTGTAGTTCTTGCAGAACACCAGCGGGATATAGTTCCTGAATCCGTACTTCTCTGCCTCGGTGATGACCTGCGGGATCTGCTGGAAGGAACAGAACACGATCATGCAGGGCGCGTCCTTTTCCCCTGTCCCCGGCTCTTTCTTGAGCAGCCGGTTGCAGAAGTGGAAATACTCTGCAATGTTGAAGGTGAAGTCCGTATTGAACGCCGCCTTCCGCGCCTTGTCGCTCTCACCGTTTTTGTTATCCCCATCCACATACCAGTCCGGCCGGCTGGCATAGAAGTCCGTCCCGATGTTGTACGGGATATCCGCAATGACCAGCTGGGCCTTGGGGATGTTGTAGGACTTGAAGTTCTGGAAGTTGTCATGGATGAGGACGCATTTCACGTCCCGGTTCTCATTCATGGGCGGCCTCCCCCGGCATCGCTGCCATTGCCTCCTCGAAGGTCAGTCTCTGTCCGTCCCGCATCAGGAAGATTTCAGCGGACTTGCCGTTGTCCGTGCAGTATTTCTGGAATCGCTTGACTGCCACATCCACGAACTTAGGCTCCAGCTCCACACCGTAGCACACCCGGTCGATTTCCTCGCAGGCAATCAGGGTCGATGCGCTGCCGAGGAAACCGTCCAGCACGATGCCGTTCGTCATGGTGGACTGCCGGATGAGGTAGGCAATCAGAGGAACCGGCTTGCTGGAAGGATGACCAAAGCCCTCCTCCTTGGAGTTTTTGATGCCGTCGAATTCAAACACATTGGTCTGCTTCTGGTCGCCGTACCAGCGATGCCGTCCGTCCTTTCGCCAGCCAAAGATGATAGGCTCCGAATTGAACTTCCAGTCGGTGCGCATCAGCGGCGCTCTCGGCTTTTTCCAGATCAGGCCGGCGCCGACCTTAAATCCTGCATCCTCAAAAGCGTCATAAAACACACGCGCCTTCATGGTTGCGTAGAACTCATAGATGGATGCGTCCAGTGCCATCGCATTCTTGAAGTTGGCGTACACCTTCATCAGGAATTCGTAGGCGGACTTGTCGTCCAGGTCGTCATTCTTGATGGTGCCGGATGCGTTTTCCAGCTTCACAAAGTACGGAGCGTCAGTGCAGACCAGATTGACCTTGGTGTCACCCAGCAGTTTCTGATATACATCCGGGTCGGTGGAGTCACCACAGATTACCGTGTGCTTTCCCAGATGCCAGACATCTCCGGTCTTGGAGAAGCACGGCTGCTTCAGCTCGGATTCCACATCGAAGTTGTCTTCCTTGACGTCCTTACTGTGGACGTTGTTGAACAGCGTCTCGATCTCCGGGGCCTCAAAGCCAGTCTTGCCGACATCGAAGTCGGCGTCCTCCAGCTCTTTGATCAGGTCGGCCAGCAGATTGTCATCCCACGCACCGGTGATCTTGTTGAGCGCGATGTTCAGCGCCTTCTCCCTGGTCTTGTCGATATCCACCACGGCGCAGGGTACTTCGGTGTAGCCCAGGCTCACCGCAACGGTCAGACGCTGGTGGCCACCGATGATGGTCATGTCAGCGTTGACTACCAGCGGGTCGGCAAAACCGAACTCCTCGATGGAGTTCTTGATTTTCTCGTACTCCTTGTCCCCCGGCTTCAGCTTTTTCCGGGGATTGTATGCGGCCGGCTTGAGCACGGAAACCGGCAGCACCTTCAGTTCAGCAGTTGGCTTCATGTAGGTGTCCTCCACGTTTCAGATTTCCATGCGCATGACCTCGGAGAAAGGTACGAAAAAGGAGCCGAACATAAAGCCCGACTCCAGCTCATCGCTTTCCCCACCCATTTCCGACTGCGGCTTTTCCGTGATGGCGCACCATTCCGGGTTCTCCCCGTTGATGGAGGCCAGCACCTTATCCTCCGCATGGTCAATCGCATGTACACAAATGCTTCCGGTATTGCTGATCGGGAACACCCCGATGATCTTCATCTCCACTTTCCTCATCTCCCTTCCTTCAAGCCGTATCTGGATTCGTAGTAACAGTTCCGGCTGCAGAACTTCCGCTTGCCCCCACTCTCGCAGTAGGCAGCGAACTCCCTGCCGCAGTTCTGGCACACGGCGATCCGGCTCGACTTCAGCTTTTTGTAGTTCTTCGTTTCGTAGGTCTTCCGGCACTCCTCCGAACAGAAACGCTTTTTGCCCCCGCCATGCGTCTGGCATACAACCCTTCCACACACCGGGCATACCCTTGAGGACGATCCGCCGGGCGGCATCAGGTGGCAGTTTCCCGTTTCGGGAAGGCCCAGCTCGTGACAGAACTGGACAACCTGTTCCATCGGCATCCCGGTCTGGCTGGAAATATCACTGCATTCTTTTCCCGCCAGCCGCATTTCGCGGACAGTTTCACGCTCCGGGTTATAGGCCGTGCCTTCAAATACACAGTCCATCCGAACGCCCATCCGATGTACGTTCTGCTGAATACTCAATGGCTCATTCATTTCCGCCACCACCCTTTCTCGATCTGTTGGCGCAGGCATGACTGCAATAGGTTCTCGGTCGGAATGTGTCCCTGCCGGAGAGGAACTCCTTCCCGCAGACCGGGCAGGTCTTCATCCTTGCGGATGACCAGTGCTCCGGTTTCGGATGCTTTGCCCACCAGAGGTTCCGGCATCTGGCCGAGCAGAACTTCTTCGGTCTGCCGGTCGCTTTTCGCGGAACCGCTGCACCGCACTCCGGGCAGAACCGCTCCGCCACATTCGGCAGGAACTCCTCCATTGCTCGGTCAAAGTCGGCCATGTCTGCCGCCGATTGAATTTCTGTTCCGCTCATCATCCTTCACCTCGCTCATAACACAACGGAACACCGCCGTTTTTCGCCAAAAGCAGCGAAAAAGGCGTAAAAAAGAAGGAGCTGTTTTTGCGCTCCTCCAGCCGGTCCCATTTCGCACCGCCCCTCGGCGGCTCTTGCCTGATTTTTCATCGGGACAAGCAAAAACACACGAAAAAGTCCTCTGTTCTGGTGCTTTTTCATGTGCTTTGGTTTGTCCCGGGTGGATCATAGAGAAATCACGCACGCCACTTTTTCATGTGTTATGGTTTTACCCTGATTCTCTATGACCCCCGGGCCTTGAATTTTGCGGTTTTGCGTAAAAGAGGGGCCCCCGGTCTTCGTGTGACTTCGCCACAGTGAAGTGAACCCGGCCCCCGGTGGGGCCAGTGCTGTGGATTCAGTACCGGTAGGTCGGGTTGATATCCTCCATCAGCGTCTTGCGGTCATGGCACTTCTTGCAAAGAGCCTGCCAGTTGCTCTGGTCCCAGAACAGCTTCTGGTCACCACGGTGCGGTACGATGTGGTCTACCACCGTGGCCTTGGTGTACCGTCCCAGCTTCACGCACTCTACGCACAGCGGATGGCTTTGGAGGTAGGCTTTGCTCGCCTTCTGCCATCTGCTGCCGTAGCCGCGCTTGGATGCGGGTCGTGTCACCTCCGGGTGAAGCGGCAGGTGCTTTGCGCAGTACAGCTTTCCGGGTTGCACCAGCTCCGGGCATCCGGGCTGACGGCACGGCACTTTGGGTCTGTAGGGCATTCGCAACACCTCCCTCAGTTTTGCCCGAATGATATACCAACACAGCTCTGCATATGAGGGTTTCCTGTATGGCACGTCTATCACACCTTCTCCGTTCAGGATATGGACGACCGTCCATATCCTGATTTACTCCCACGGAAGGCCAGCCTTGCCGAAGTGTCCGTAGGCGCTGACCTTGTTGTAGTCCACGTCCAGCAGGCCAAGGGTCTGGATGATGCCCTTGGGTGTCAGGTCATAGGAGCCACGAACGTACTGTTCAATGAACTCCAGCGGCTGGTACTCCGTACCGAAGCACTCGATGCTCACGCCCACAGGCTGCGTTACCCCGATGGCGTAGGCCAGCTGGACTTCGCACTTGTCAGCGTAACCCGCCTGCACGATGTCCTTGGCAATGCGGCGAGCCATGTACGCACCGCTGCGATCCACCTTGGTGGGGTCTTTGCCGGACAGCGCACCGCCGCCGATCCTGCCGATACCTCCGTAGGTATCGCAAGCCAGCTTTCTGCCGGTCACACCGCAGTCGGCAAAGGAGCCGCCGATGACAAAACGGCCTGTCGGGTTGACCAGCTTCTGGAAGTCACCGTTCAGTCCGTACTCGCAGGCAGCCAGTACCATCATGGATTCGATGATATGGCGGAAATCGCTGACCTCCACATCCGGGCTGTGCTGTACCGAGCAGAGGAAAGTGGTGATGCGGCTGGAATCGTAGTCAAAGCTGACCTGCGCTTTGGCGTCAGCACGGAACATCTTGCTGGGGTGGTTTTTCAGAAGTTCCAAGAACTTGGTCGCTACCATGAAGGGAAGCGGCATCATCTCCGGGGTCTCGTTGGTGGCGTAGCCGTACATGATTCCCTGGTCTCCCGCGCCGTCCTTGTCCACACCGAGTGCAATATCCGGCGACTGTTCGGATACTCGAATATTCACATTCAAACCGCCCATGATGTCGTAGCGGTCATAACCGTAGCCCAGCTTCTCGTATCCGATGCGGCGAACCACCTCGTCCACCAGACTGCGGTAGTTCGGCTTGTGCTTGCTGGTCAGTTCGCCGGCGATAATCAGGTAGTTGTCTTTCAGCAGGCACTCAATCGCCACTCGGCTGTTTTTGTCGTGCTGGAGACAGTCGGTCACGATAGCATCCGCAATCTGGTCGCAGATTTTATCGGGATGCCCATTGGATACCTGTTCACAGGTGATGATTTTACTCATGGTCGTTCACCTCATTTTCGCCGGTCTGATCGCCTTCTGCCCGATTTTCACCAGCCTTGTTCTCGCCGTCATCATCGTCCAGCTCATTTTCCACGCCATCGCTTTCGAGATTAATACGGCGGTTGCAGCGCTCGCAGTAATACTCGGCTTCATAGCCTTCCTGATCGGTCTCCAGGAGGATTTTCATCTCCTCGCCGCATTTACTGCACTTGTGACGAGAAACCAACTGAGCCTCGAGTTCCAGCTTTGCCTCCACCAGATCGATAGGGCAAATTTCCTGTCCTGTTTTGGTCTTGACCAAAGCCAGCCCCATCGGCCAATTCGTATCACGACTGTCACGAAAAACCGCTTCATCGTTCTGGGTAAACTTGACGACCATCACAGCCATATCGGGTGGAACCGGCATGATCTGCTGAATCTCGGCGCCTTCGAATTCGCGGTCAACAGAATCAAAGTACTCCTGCGGATGGGGTAGGCACCCTTGTCCGTAGATCTTCTTAGTGAACACAAAGGGGGCTGCCATAGGCTTCTTGTTTTTCTTTTTCATGATGTTTTCTCCTTCCAGGTTGTGTATGTAACAAAGCAGGCCGCCTTTGCCGTTGCCTGACTGTGTCGTTGCCCACAATCATGGCTCCCACAAAGATCGCCTGCTGAGTTCCTGTTGTTGATGTTCTCTTATAGTTTTTCTCTTTCAGTTCTTCTCTGTAGCAAGTAGCAACTTGTAGCTACTTTTTCATATAGAAGTCTATAAAAGAAAGTAATAATAAAAGAGGATATGAAAACGATGCTACAATCTGCTACCTGCTACACCGAATTACCACACTTCGATCCACGCTCAGTGAGGTTTGCAGTCTCACCAGCACATCAAATCAGAGCGTCCTTGGGCTGATACGCTGACTGAACCGTCTTATCCTCTGCGCCGTCCTCGATTTCCCTGAACTTGCAGCCGACGATTACTGTGGTCATCCCACCGCCGTCTTTGGGACGCTTCCTCGCAATCTTGAAATGCACACCAATAGCGTTCTTGAAGTTCTTCTGGTTTTCGGAGGAATACCCATTTTCCTCGCACCATTTGGCGTACAACTGGTACGCGGCAGATGTCCGCAGTTCTTCGGTTTCATCCTTCAAAAGCCATGCCTCGATGAACTGCCCGATACGGTCAGAATCATCCTTGTAGTCCTCTGTGGCCTTCTTGACGGCATCCGGGGTTTCAAGTCCCTGCTGGCAGTACTTCCTGTACCCTTCCAGACACCAGTTGAAGATGCCGGACAGGTTCTCAGGCTGGGCAAACTGCCCCTTCAAGCCCTGATCCTGTTCTCCCTCCTCAAAATGGCGGTTGAAAGGGATGATTTTCAGTCGGCCGGACTGGAACAGCGTCATGTCGTTGACGTTCGGCAGATAGTTCGTGTTGATGAAAATCTTGAATACCGGAACGAAGTCAAAGCTGTTCTCGTTCAAGTACCGGGCATTGATGGTGTCGTTGCCGGTCATTCGTTTGACGAGAGCCGCATTGAATGTGATCTTCTTCTCCGGCTCAGAGATGTTCACGAATCTTGCACCGACCAGACGCGCCACTTCTTCCGAAGGCCCACCTGTGTTGCCGCCGCGGAATTTTGCCGCCAGCATATCAGGGTTGGATGTCTTACCGTAGTCCCCCATGATCTTGAGGAATGTCTCCATCGCAGTGCCTTTTCCGTTTCGGGAAGTCGCGCCGTACAGGATGAACATACACTCCTGCGAGGTGTCACCTGTCAGAGCGTAGCCCAGAGACCTTTGGAAAAAGCCTGCAAGGTCAGCGTCGCCGCACATGACTTCCTTGATGAACGTATGCCAGCGTGGGCAATCCGCATCAGGGTCATAGACAATCCCGGATTCCATCGTGAGATAGTCCTCCGGTCTGTGCTCCCGAAATTCCATCGTTTTGAGGTCCAGCGTTCCGTTCTTGCAGTTGAACAGATACTTGTTTCGGTCAAAAGCCTGCATGGAAATCGGATACACCGACATGGCGTCCTTCAACATCGTGTCACGGTGCTTGCGGAGCTGCAGCTTCTTGACCCTCTCAATGAACCGCTTGCGGGAATCTTCCTCAGTGATGGTCAGGGCGAACACATACAGCTTATCCGCCAGCAGCTTCGCCAGTTCCGACACCTTGAGACCACCCTTGTCCGGGCGCCAAACAGAACCGTCATAGACATACCAGCCCTTGCGTTCACTGTTATACCGGGCGATCTGCTTGAAATAGTCTGCAAACATATTGCCCATGCCGATCTCATTGCGACCGTACCGGGCATTGGTGTGCGGAGCCATCTCCTCCAACGTCACTGTGATTTTGGACAGATCCGGTTGGAATTCGATGTAGTCCTCCTCATCCAGATTGGAGAACTCCTCGTCCACGATGTCCTGGGCATTGACCGGAATGTACACAGAAGAAGCTGTGTTCACCGCATTGCGGATGGAGATCGCGCCGTAGGTCGTGCCGGCCTGCTTGCGATCCCATTTCGGTCTCATGAGACCGGACGCACGGAACAGACGGTCCATCTGCTCCTCATCACAGCCACACCAGAAAGAGAGGATTGCCAGCAGCGCCATATCAGCGTCAGACTGGCTGTCGTACAGCTCCTCCCAGTCACCGGCATAGAGCGCCTTGAACTTCTTCCCGCTGGCGGATTCCTCCGCGTGTTTGATGACGGCCTCATCGTCCAGATAGGAGTGGTGGCGCATCTGCGTGTTCTGCACCTGCTTTGCCCGCTTCATCAGCGTGTCCAGCAGGGTGGTCATGGCGGTCTCGTCGTTGGGGATCTCCCCTTCCGGCTCGCCTGCGCGGTAAACATCCCCCGTCACGGTGACGAAGCGGTTTGTCGCGCCGGGCATGTAAACTTCCAGACCAGCCCTGCGGTTGTTGATGTAGTAGACCGTTTTGTCGAACACATAATCCTCCGGCACACAGAAGAAGCCGCGCAGTCCTTTGCCGGACGGGGAGCGTTCCACGTAAGCCGTAGGAAAGATTGAAAGGACGGTCGCCGCTGTGTCATTCAGCGTACCGTCCTCCCGGATGCACTTGTCGATGTCGAAAGCACCGATGCCGTTGCCGACCGCCACGCCGATGCCGTCATAACCGCCCATCGCATAAGCGACGAGGGTGGTCTTGAAGTCGGCAAAGGTGTGCAGGTCATTGATCTTCGCCCTGTCGCCGTTCGCCGGGTTGTAGGGCATCTTGGTCTTCTGGCCATTGCGTTTTTCGTACTTCCATACGCAGAAGCGGCAGGAGGTCTTCAGCAATGCCGGGATATTCTTGATATCTACCATGCTGTTTCCTCCTTGGTGTCTGCGCCGGGCTGGGTGTCTGCGTCACCCTCGCAGATGTCGCTTGTCCTCTGCATATCCAGCTGGGCGGCTACCGCCCGCACGATTTCCTGCTTCTTCTCCTTGGAAGTCACTCGGCACAATCGGCTGCACAGCGCGGACTTCGCAATCGTGGTGATCTGTTCCGCAAGCAGAACCGAATCCTGTAAGGTCTGCGGCCGGAACATACAGCAGTCCTCCTCAGTCAGAACGATGTGCGTCGGCATATCCATCCGCTTGAGCTTGGTAGTCAGCGGGATCACCGTCAGCGTCTGTGAATACTGATTTCCCACGTCATTGCTGATAACCAGCACCGGGCGGTTTCCGCTCTGCACCGATGTGCCGTAATGGTCGCCCAGATCTGCAAACCAAATCTCATACCGTCTGGGTAGCGGACCCGTTACCCACGGGCGGGGGTTCTCCAAGCGTGTTTGCCCAGCTAAGTTCGCCGCACTGTCCATAAAACGTGAAGAGTGCTTCATATGCGCAGCACGTTTGTCCTTCGTGCGGCCAATTTTGTTGATGTACTTGTTGACGTGAATTCTTCGCCCTTGCGGTCTGCTCCGGGCGTTTTTGTTACTTCGTCCCATGTGATTCTCACCTCCTTGATTCCGCCGAGACCCGGAGACCTGGCTCCAAGTGCCGGAGGGCTGATAGAAAAAGCGCATGAAAAAACCGGGGCCAGTCATTAACGGCTCCGGTGCTCATGCGCTTTTCTATCCAGCTTTTCCAGTATAAAGTATAGCAAAAAACGAAAGCACGGTACATAGGGATTTTTGTCAATCTATTCCCGATATTATCAATTTATCCGCTATTTGTATGTTTTTCAGATGCCTTTTTATCATACTTTTTCAGTTCCAAGGCAAGCAGTTCGAGTCCTAATTTTTTGTAGTATCGGGTTGCATTAACGCCAAGCAATTCCCCTGACATATCCTTTGCTTCCTTCAGCAGCTTTCCATTCAGGTAATATTCCGAAACAGCCGCTTTTGCTTTCTTATGCGGGATGGACATAACGCTAAGTATCAGGCGCTTCAGCTGCGCCAGCTTTCGTTCGTACTCATCCTTCTTTCCAGAAAGCATATACTCATAAAGATCATGTTCCCTCGTTGAAGCAGCCTCTTTCAGCCCCTCCTCAAGGTCAGCAAGCTCTTGTTCCAGTTTCTGAAGTTCTTCTCGTAAATCCGGTAATCCCTGGCACAATTTTAAAGCCTCGGCCACTTCTTCTTTCGTAGGATGAGTATCTCCCAATACTTTCTTTCTACCCATGATTTCTCCCTCCTCTCCGTAAGAAATCATACTGAATCATTTTTGCAATTCCCTCCAGAGCCTTATCTCTCTCCCGAAGTACGGATCTTCTGCTCAGAGGTTTGCCATCCATCCCCACAACCTCAGACTGCTTCTTCCCGTCTACAAAGAGTTGCTCTGCGACAAATCGTGTCTGACCGCGCAGGCTGCGGAGCCCAACCTCAAACAATTCAATGTCCTCGCAAACCCTGTAATACGGCTCCAAGAACTGCTCTGTGCGCTGGCTCTGCACCTCACGGTTCATGGAGGCCAGCACCTTGTCGCAGTTCAGGACTGTGCGCTCCACGGGATTGGATGTGCCGCTGGTCTGAACGCGCTCGGACTGCTCGTGTGCGCCCTGCGACAGCTTGTAGATAATTTCATCACGGGTGTAAAACCACGACTTGGATTCTTCATACTGCCGCCGAAGCTCATCCCGCCTCTGCACCAGTAGAGAATAGGAATCGGCCAGTTCCCTGGCCTTTTCCAAATAATCAATCTCCTCTGCGATTGGAGGAGTATTCTTATCATCAGCCACTTGAAGCCTCCTTCCTGGCTGTGGCACCATTACGAACTGTGTTTCCACGGTCCTCGCTGGCCGACCCCTGTGTTTTCTCAAGAACTGAATCCCATGTTGAGCGTTGCAATCTCCTCTGGAATCAGCACTGCACCAGCATCCGTGAGCAATTGCAAGAGCTTTTTCATCTCCCGCTGCTCTTTCCGGCGCCGTCTTTCAGCCCTCTTCTTCCGACGTTCAACAGCTTCAACCTTCACCTGCCTCTGAACCTCCGACATCAGCCGGTTGGGATCAACCTCTGTAAGAGTCGCATACCACTTCGACCGGAAGAACTTTTCCAGCGATTTCTTATCATACCTTGCATCACGGCTGTTGGGATTGTCATCCAGACGGAATAAAGCGTTCTTGTAATCTTTCACAGCCTGCAGGATGATTGCATTAGCGAGATCGTGATAGCAGTCAACATACTCAACAACCGGATTTCCCATCGCTGTCCTCCTCGTGTGTCTCAGCAGGTGTCGTGAGCTCTGCGGGCGCGGCGGGCTTGGTCTGCGGCTCAGTCGTATCGGTGCCGACGACCTCGTCATACCAGGGAGCCGGTACCTTATCCTGCGGGTACCCATACCGGTACTCGAAAAGGATGTGCCATGCAGCCTCGTACATGAAGTCCACCAGCTTGCGGTTCGGCTCCGGCATTGCGGCGGCCTCCCGGATGAACTCCACTATGATCCGCTCCTGCTCTGCGAGGCTGACGCCCCGGCGCTTCAATGCCACATCCCGCTTATCCGCTGACAGCACCTTGCTGTCGATGACTGCCTCGGCGAACTGGAAGCAGGGCTTTTTATACCGCTGAATCCAGTCGTACCGCCATGTGACTGCGTTGAGGATGACCTGTCGTGTGTCTGGTGCGGTCATCTCAGGTGCTTCCGCATCAGCATTTTCGGCACCATCCATCTTGCGGGCATACCGTTCCTCTGCCCGATCCTCTGCGCAGAAGTGCCGGTGGAAAGCAAACTCATGCAGCCGCATCTGGCACATGAGCATCTCGATCTCATGTTCATAGGCTTCCTTCATGAGATAGTCCTGCAGAACTCGCAGGTCTGCCATCCTTCTGGCCGGTGTCGTTCCCAGCACCTCACACAGCAAACCAGATCCGTTGTAGGGCCGAAACATGGCGAAGGGAATAAAAAAGCCGTCCTCATCCCGCTTGTGTTTGCGGTTCTGGACGTGTTCCGTGGTTTTGTAGCGGTACTGTGCGCGGCGCTTTGTTTGCTCACGGTCTGCCGCGCGCAGGAATAACGGTTTCTTCATACTGGTTACCTGTTCCATAGGCTTCTCCTATTCTTCGAGCCGTCTTTATCCTGCAAAACCTGATTTACTCCTCAAGTCTCGCTCTGACGGCCGATATCAACTTTTCCTGTGTCATGTCCTTCTGCTCCAAAGCCGCCATGACATCTTCATCCACAGTGCCTTTGGTGATGATGTGGTGAATGGTCACCACGTTGGTCTGCCCCTGCCGCCAGAGGCGCGCATTTGTCTGCTGATACAGCTCCAGAGACCAGGTCAGGCCAAACCAGATCAGGATGTGCCCGCCCTGCTGGATGTTCAGACCATGTCCGGCCGATGCAGGGTGGATTAGTGCAACTGGGATGTTCCCGGCATTCCAGTCCTTAATGTCGGTACTGCTTTTGATGTCCCGGACTTTGATTTTCAGTTTCGACAGATGGTTGATAATACGCTCCCGGTCATGCTTGAACCAGTAGGCCACCAGCACTGACTGCCCGTTGGCGGCTTCGATGAGATCCTCCAGCGCCTCCAGCTTGTGGTCATGGATGCGCCGGGCGTGGCCGTTCTCATCGTAGA
>ERZ779658.768-NODE-768-length-29870-cov-2.139628_pt1 | contig 29870 bp, 34 predicted proteins | sample MGYA00511485_ERZ779658 | MGnify/ENA primary metagenome ERZ779658 (study PRJEB29588, sample SAMEA2162182) | human gut metagenome | biome: human gut; feature: human-associated habitat; material: faeces | place: Denmark | collected 2008/2010 ... | reverse complement strand
TCAAATACCCTGTACCCGCCCCGATTCTCCGCCTCATACCGCAGCAGCCGTGCGCGGTGTGCGTCGGCAGTCGCATCGAGTTTCTGTTCCCGATAATGGATGAGAAGGGTATCGTCGAAATCAAAGAACATCATACGAATTTTAGAGAAATTCACTAATATCACCTTCCTTCAGTTTCTCGCCGATGCAATTTCATGTCGAACAACCTCAGCTTCGGTGTAAAACTCATCGCTGTAGTCGTCCTCACTCGTTTCCTGACAGACCTTGTGCCGGTGCGGCGCGGAGCCTTCCTGCTCGATGAAAATGCGCCAGACGCCGGAGGAGAAGCAGACAAAGAGAATCGTGTTGTCGTCCAGAAAGAGCCTGACACCGGCAACATCGAAACACCCGATTTCATCCTCGAAGTATCGAGAATTTTCGATACAAACGATATCATCGCTATAGCCGTAAATCTTGACCATTCTGTTACTGCCCCCTTACTTGATTACAAAATTCTTTGTAGCATCCTCTGCCTCACTGTACCGGCTCGCATTGTGCCGAGCAGCCTGCAAGAGAACATCACGCTCGCCATCGAGTGCCGCCTGCATCGAGGTCTGCTGTACTCGCTTGGCATGGGATGTACGAGCGTCCTTGTACTGCGGATACTCTGCGACGATTTTATCCATCAAAGCCCAGCGTTCCTTATCGGAAAGTGCGTTCAGGTTGATGTTATCGCGGCGCAGCCGTTCAATCGCATAGTCTAAATACGCGAATTCTTCCGCAGACGGGATAGCTTCTATATAATCCCGCATCGTGGCAGGAGGACCGTTGTAGGTCGCCATCGCCTCGTTATACAACGTTTCGGCAACCTCTGACCCGTACCACTTATCCGGCTCATAGCCATGGTTCCGGTACACCTCCGCTACCCAGAGAGAAAATGCTTCACTGTAGGTCATATAGTCCCTCCTTTTCAGAAGTCCCCGAACGAGAGCTGACGGCTCTGCGAGACCGGGATATTGGTTTTGGGCTTTGACGAGTGCTTAACTTCCCCGTACTTGGCGAGATTCCGGCATTTATATCCGTAGCCCTTCTGTGCGGCAGAAATCGACTTGTATCCGTATCCGCTTGCATCGTCCAGCACCTGGTCCTTGTCGTTCAGATTGACGACAATATACCGCACATCATTGGGCTTAGAGAGCCGGGACGAACGAATAACGGTATAGGGGATGCGCTTATCGAATTGAGGCTTTTCTTCTTCCGGGTCCGGTTCGGGCTTTGCGACCTTATCCTCTTCCGGCATTTCAAGCTGGACATCGACCCCTGCCTTAACGAGGGATTCAAGCGTAGAGGCAAGGGTCTCATACCGCGTATTCTCCACGGTATTCGTATCCTTCTTTTTCCGCTCCTTCCAGACCTTCAACAGTTGACGTTCGCTGAAATTGATGATAAGACCACGGTCTTTGAGCATCTTACGAACAACATAGGTGGAAAGCGAAGCGTAGTTCGCATATTCACCGATATGGTGCTTGATATCCACCTCGGTCTTGGTCATAGCAGCTTCGAAATCTCTGTGATTGTCGAGCCAATCCTCAATAACGCTGAGCAGTTCCTTCTTGGACATGGATTCCTCTGCCAGCTGCTTGTTTTTCCGGACATAATCCTCACAGGCAGCGAGAATCGAATCGTAGCCGTTCATGGCACTGTTGTCGATGATTTGACGGTTCGCAGCATCCACGATGATGTACTGCTCACCACGGCGGATGATAGAGATACCTTCATCAGCCGTTTTCTTCTCTTCCTTGACATTGCCGCCGACATCGAATTCCGGCAGCGAATCATCGGTCATGATTTGCTCGATGATTGTATCGAGGTCCTGCGTATAGTCCTTGGAAATCGTATAGCTTTCTGCCTTGGCAAAGACCTGCTTCGTGATACAGGTGATTACCGCGTCCAGGAACTTGTCAGGGTCCGGAATTTCGATTTCATACATCATGTTATCGCGGATATTCCAGACAACTCCCTGCTTTAACCCGGTAGCCAGCATATAGCAGGCACATTGCAGGAAATGCTTGTGCGCGAGCGAAGACACGAATTTCAGCAGATAGACCTTGTTGTCCTTCACGACATCCGCCATTCCACTGATAACAAGTTTCTTCTTTGCCTTGGTATCTACCATGGCAGTCAACTCACAGCGTTCCTGTACGGACTCATCGGGAGTGAACACCATTGACAGACGCTTGTTCAGGTCGGTTTCCTGCGCTCTCGTAATAAAGGGAAGCTCGACCTGTTTTACATACCGGTCCTGACTCGTCATCAGCATCGTCAGGAACAGCACCTTCTCCTCCACAGATTTCCAGCTGGCAGGCAGCGCTACCTTCTTGTCGTTATGCAGGTACATGTAGAATGCAATCGCGCTGTCGATATCGTAGTAGTCGAAGAAGTTTGCCTGCTGGTAGATGCCAATGCAGGGAGCCAAGTCAATCATCGCATCCGAATGCTTGATTTCGATTTCATGTACATCTTTATGGAAGACCGGTGTCGTATTGATAAGTTGGTAGCAGTGCTCTACATCCTCATCAAACTTGAAATCGAACATTTCAGAGATATCGAACTTTGTATTGAACTCCTGATTCATCTTGACGGGAGTCATCAGGGTCTTATCGCTGACCAGCCCAAACCTATCCTCTTTTTTCGAAGGCTCTACAAAGATGACCTCATCCTTACCGCGACTCGCCGCAACGCAGAAAAGGTTTCTCAGAATCTCATACCGCGCCATAGGCTGAAATACACGGGAGCACCAGTAGGATTCCGTGAAATCAAAGACAACACAGATGGGGCGCTCCATGCCTTTACTACCGTCAAAGGTCGTGAAGATACCGACATCTGCGCCGGGTGCTACATGCTTTTCGCCGTCCGGTTCCTTGATGCTGGCATATACATGGTTCTTGTCATAGAGGTTACCGGGTCTTGCTTCCAGTTCATTCAGAACCTTTACCATAGACCCCGTTCTGGCTCCGAGACACAGGACATCCTTCGGATTCTTGGTATCCAGATAGTCTACCACCTGCTCGCGGGACATGGTCGATACCTTACAGTTCTTGTTCACGCCGTTGATATCCTTGCCCCAGATGTTTCCGAGCCGCTGTGCAAGGTCATGGGACAGGCGGAAACATTGCGTGAAATTGACCTGCGTGTGCTTGCCTAAGAACTTATGGATGAACGACCAGATATCCAGCGAGGTTTGGTCATAGATTTTCTGTTTCATGTCCCCGACTGCGATGATTTGAAGACCGGGGTTCGATTCCTTGATGTATTCGAGCATCTTCGAGATTTCCTCGTTGATGTCCTGATACTCGTCGATGATAAGCACATCAAAGTGCCCGACAGGAACGCGCTTCCTTAAGACCATCCCAATCTGCTCGCCCTGTCCGACATTCTTGATGCCGCGCCGGTACAGACTTTTCGAGGCAAATCCATGATAGTTCTGAACCGTGACATTATCGTTCAGAATCTTTTCCTGTGCATCGAGTTTCAAAAGCCGGTTATAGGTCAGGTACAGAATTTCCTTAGAGGAATCAAACTCGTTGCACAAGACATTGATAGTGGATGTCTTACCGCTTCCGATACAGGCATCGCACAACACATTTTTCCCGTCAAGCGCCAGCCGTACAAGGTCCTGCTGTTCGCTGGACAAGTCTTTGAGCGTCATTGTAATCCCTCCGAATACTAGAATGGCAGGCAATAAAAAGACCCTGACAGCTATCACAACAGCCATCAGGGTACAGTTTTTAGTCTATAATTTAGATTGTATGCAATTCGCACAAATGTGCAAGAGGCTGTGGATAAAAATCGCTGTTTGTATATTTTATTTCTCTGCTGACCGCCAGCAGAAAGGGGTTAGAGGAGCATGGGTGATGTAGTGTCCCTATACCAACTCGATAGATTCCGCCTCAACACGGTGCCATTTATCGGTGCTTGCATCGTATTCCAGCACATCTTTTCCGACCATTTCCCCGTTTTCGATATACTCTAAAATGTGTCGGGCCCGCATCGGCGGATTATCGTTCTTCGCATGCCATAGTGCGATATCCTTGTTGTCGATGACGAACGCAGGTTTATAGCTAACAAAGGGGCTACCGAGAGGCTGTGTTTGCCGACTTGCCTCGTAGTACGATTTTACATAGCCGTCACGGGAAGTATTGCGAATAGCGCGTGCGCCTTCTTTATCGCCTTGTTTGTTTAGGACTTCAGCAATTTCGTCTACACACCGGTAAAAATGCGTGAGGTCTTGACTGTTTTTGGCAAAAATCAGTTTTCTGATTAACCGCACTTCGTCTTGCTGTGTCAAGGCTCTCTCCTTTCCTCCCCAGTCGAAACCAAGAAGATTTTCTTGGAGAAAGTCCCCTTCTCTGCTGCCTTCTGGCTTCTGACCTGTTCCACTTCCCTCTTGGAAACAGCGCAGGTCTTGCCCATAGCGTACAGGACCTCCATCACATCCGCCATCTCCTCCGCGCAGTCCAGAACGCTTCGTTCCTTGGCTGTATAGGCTTCCAGCAGTTCGGCGACCTCTTCCTGCAGTTTGTTTGTCAGAGCGTCCTCGTACTCTTTGTCGGACAGCGTGCGCGTAACACAGGTCTCCCCGCTTTTCTCGATAATTGCCGGGATATTATCCCGAACCAGTTTCTGATACATCATGGCTTTATGCTCCTTCCAATCTACAGTGCCGCAGCGGTATGCGCAGCTCACGACAGGTGTTTTCGATTTCTCGTTCGTTTTCGGCTCTATCAAACATTACACATCCTTTTTGCTGCTGTTTGGCGAGGTATGTGGGCAAATCATCATTTGCAAAAGGTATGAAAGAGTATCCCCGCTCGCTGGCGTACATAGCCGCCAAAGCAGTCATTTTCTTACCAGATTCTGCTGCAATGACGACCTTTTCCCGTTTTGCCAGCATCTTATCGAGGTATTCCGACATCTGTTTGCGGGATTTTGTCATCGACATGGGCGTTCCGCCTACCCCGCAGAAGAACCAACCCTTTTTACAGATTTTGTCTTCGCACTCCTGACATTTCAAGTAAACGACATTTCCGTTCGTGTAGGGACAATAATTCCCCATGCTCAAACCTTCTTGAAGTATTTCTCAACATATTCATCCGGCAGTGTAATGTGCATCTTATCCGGTCCGGTGAATTCCTTGAAGCTCTGCTCGCCACCGCACCAGACCAGACGCCATATGGTCCCACGCTTTACCCGATATGGAATTTTCTTGCCATCTTGACCGATGGCATCAAGCCATACATCGAACGGCTTGACGCATTTGTAGTTGGTATTGTACATGCTAATCCTTTACTTTTTGGGCAGCACCCAAATCTCAACGTTCACATTCCAAGCATTGGCGGCTTCTTCAATGAGATTCAGCACCGTTACCCAGTTTCCGCCTGCCAACCCGCAGCCGAGACCGTAAGGGACGCGGAAAGTTGCATTAGGATGTTCTTTCATTACTCTGAAAAGAGCCGTTCCCAGCGCCGCGTAGTTCGTCTGACGCTTATCTCTGCCAAAGCTTGATTGCCCGAACAGGTTGGCGACATATAGCTGCGGGGCGACCTGAACCACCTGAAAGTCACCGAGTTTCTTTGGACTGCAAACTTTCACATATTCGTCGAACACGACGGGCCACTTATCCCGAATCTGTCTGGCAAGACCCGCACCCATTGCGGCACGACAGTTCACCTGATGGCAGATGATAGTATTCTCGTTACGAGTCGGCGGTGTTAAGATATTGCCCTCAATAAGGTTGACACTCATAGTCATTCACCAATGTCTAAGATTTCGTATTTTCTCGCTGCAAACCCCAGCAACTCATTGTAAATGCGGGTCGCGATTTCAAAAAACTCGGTATCGCAGATTTCCTTTCTGCGCAGGAAACGGTTGTCCTTCTGCATCTCTGCTGCGGTATTTGCCACGATAGCCCAGATGCAGCTGTTGATGACAACGGGCGGCACAATGTCGTCTGCCCAATTCTCAACCGCATATTCGCTGACCGCATATTGCGTATCATACACTTCATCGTTCAGCTTTGCGCTATAAAACCTTGCCTGTCTCTCGCCCATGATGGAGTTTATGATGCTCCGGGCAGTCGCGATATCTTTGCCCTCCACATTGCAGATTTCAGGACCAAAGAAGCCTTTCGTCTTGTTGCTGAGAAGGACTAACTGCATCGCCAATGCCGTGGCGCACTTGGAAATCTTTTTTGCGGTTTCATCCGGTATCTCAACAGGAATATATTCAGCCGCCGGACCCTGCAGATAGTATTTCTGTGAATCTTTTTTGTCGTGCGAACTCTCGAACAAAATCGAGGGCAACGCAACCATAATCGCTTCATTTACATTTGCTTTAACAGTTCGTAAAACTGCGATATTTGCCAGCATTCTTTTACCCTCCTCGCTTTTTACTGAGCCTGATACTTGGCGATAATTCGTTTTGCTTCCCTTTTCGGTACGCCGAACAGAGATACAGCAATTCGACTCAGTTTATCCTTCTGTGTGGTGTCTGTCAGGACCACGATACGATGTAAATCATGGATGTCAGTAGCGACAACCACCTGAGCATACCCGATTTTGTCCTCATCGAACAGTCGCTCTAATTCTTTTGCAAACTCTTCCCTGCAGAGTTTGAGCATATAATCACTGCTAATGAACATGTCGAGTGGGAAAATATGCTCGTTATCGAATTCCTTCGGATGCGCATTTGCAAGGTCAAGTTCCGGCTTGAACAAAGCTGTATCATGCAGCAAGCCGTGAATAATGCCTGCTGCTTCTCCGCTTTTACAATCAATTACAAATTGCCCTCGCTGTGCATCAGCCATAAGTTGTCCCCTTCGCCAGTTCTTCGTAGATATTCTGTGTGCGTGTGTTGTTTTCGTCTTTGTGCATGAGCACGACATTTGCCATGCTGGTATAATAACTGGCTACACTGTTACCTTCTACGGTAAACTTTATATTCTGCCCGTCATCGACTACCTCGTAGCTGATGAGTTTATTCGTGACCCACTGGTTATTATAGCGGAAATAAATGTAGTTGTATTCCGTGGCAGCTGTCTCTGGCGTCATGTTTATATCCGAACCCGCCGTCTCGGCAGTCTCCGGGGTCGCCATCTGAATGATTTGCGCAGGCAGGTCCTTGATGCCGTCAATCGTCTTATCCGCCACTTCACTGCATCCCTCGAACGCCACAGAAATGGCTGCGACAGCCAAAAGAAAGAGTGCCTTATGAACAAACGAGAGAAATTGCTTCATAGACATGCCCCTGAAATATCTTCGATGATACGGAATGTTTTGCTTGTTTTGATACTTGCATTATACCATGAAGTTGTATTAAATACAACGATGAACACTATATGTTCACGGATTAGATACATTTTTGGCAAAGCAAAAACGCCCGCAAAAAGAAAAGACCCGCCTGTTAGCCGCAGGCAGGTCTTTCTTCGCAGTGAGCGTTTAAGGTCGGCTCAGGACCCTATTCGTCTCTACCGAAGCAACGTCATCAACGCTGTTCAGTATGTTTTATTGTATGCCAGTCGCACGGGGCGTCAACTATGTTTTGCAGCTACACAGCAAAAAGGCGTCTCACCAGCTGATGCAGGCAAGACTCCTAATTGGCTCAGCTTAATCTTCGAGGTCGAAGCTATACCCTTTCTTGTCCATTGTCACGAAGCCATTGCGGGTCTGACATATGCTGTCACCGAAATAAGCTTCGAGGGACATGCCGGTGTCCTCGCCATCCAGCCACTGCGGGCGCATATAGGTCGCAAGGTCATACAATACGCCGACAGCGTAGGCAATCAGTTCATCGCTGTTCATCGCTTCGTTGACCGCATCGTCATCGGCCTCGACAGGGATACCGATGGAGGCGGTAATGGTGTCTGGTGTGTTGTCGTCTACATGACGAGTAGCGGTTAGCTCAAATTTCAGGATGTTAGTTTCCATGATGGATTCTCCTTTGTATTGATGTGTGCTTGCTACACTTTCAATTCTAGGCCGTTCGCATAGCTGGTCAACTGCCCAATCACCCTGAAATCCGACTAGGCCGGATTTTCCGAAAATTTCTTTTGGAAACAAAAATAGCCCGCACAGAACTGAATCTGTACGGGCTATTATTAGTCATGAGGATGTTCGTGGCAAGGTTCAGGCGGCATACCATGCGGGTTAGGCTCGGGGAAGCGACCATGGTCCCCGATGATTTCCGAAGTACGGATACCGTTCGCTTTCCGACATGCCTCGATGGTCTTAGAAAGCACTTCCTTGACATCACGCGGGTTCTTGATGCGGCGGATGTCGATTTCCGGAGTCATAGCATCCGTGGAGCAGAGATGGATGCTGCCAACACGGCACAGACGCTCATAGAAGTTCTGCTTGAACGCGATGTCCCGGACACGGTACAGCTGAATCTCGTCTTCGCGCAGGTTAAAGCAGCCACGCTGGATGATGAGTTTGGTCTCTGTCAGGGTGTACTTCGTAAAAGACAGCGGCAGAGAAAAGATTGTGTGGCGTTTTCGGTCGGTCCAGAGAATTTTCTCCTTGTCCAAGTCGATGCCGAACTCGCCGTTTTTGAGGGTGGACATGGTATGGCTCCTTTCATGATGGGATTTGTTTGCGTTTTTTGGTACTACCTTTATAATGGGTATATTATACCATGCTGTGATGATTTTAGCAATCATTCATGCATTTTGCTTTTTGGGACTCAATGCTTGCTGCGTCTGAATAAACCTGAAATCCATATGTTTTATAATCCAACGGTTCCGGGTAATCAGTCCTAATAAACTTTGCAAATCCATCAAGGATTGCTTCACACAAGAATGGAATGCCTATGGTTATTTCCACTTTATTTCCATAGTCTATTTTTTCTATGGTATTCGAGAGCGTAAGATTGAAGTCACAATTATCTTCATATTCACATATTGTGTTTTGATGCAGAATCTTGTTTCGCAAATGATAGCATCTTTTTCCCGTAAAATCAACCTTTTTTAAGCTATCACAGCTTGGTGTGCTGTTCGTCAGAACGTATTTTTCGAACCATTTCTCGTATCGGTCTCTTACACTGCCTGTACTTTCTCCACACTTCATAATTAGCCCACAAGTATCAGGCAATGTAATTGCTGAGGTTAACGCAGTTCCATACAAGCCTAACTGTAAGCAAATGTTGATTTCTTTAGCCTTCCCAATAATTGTGTAATATGTACAATCATTTTCTGATTTAAGCCCTGTTATGTGTTCATCACTTTTTAGTTCTTCAAAAAACGCACACTCTTTTGGGCTTATTGGTCCTTCTTCGTTTTCGCTATACATTTCATAATCTATCGACGCTATTCTATTAAAGTATTCGGTTTTCATTGCAAGCATGCCATCTGTGCTTAACTTGTTACATTTGTTGTTTTGTTTGTCCATGTAGTTATAGACACTCCTTTTATGATTGTTCGCAAAAAGAAAAACTCCCACCGCAGTCAGCATGCTACTGATTACGATGGGAGGCTTAAACCTTTTGTGACAGTCTTATTATACCACGCTTCGTGAATTACTCAAGGCCCTCAATAATTCAGTCAATATCCAAGTTGCCAAAATTCTTTGGGAAGACGAAGACGCTCTGGACGTATGTATTGGGGTTGGTTCAAGATATCTGCCTCAACGTCGAGTGCTGAATAAGGACTACGATGGTTTTTTGGGGGGTGACGGTGGTTACGATGTCATGGTGAGCGCTTGTTACGGTTTTGTTCGTTACTGTGGCATATCAATCGTCGTCATCATCATTCTTATCATAGCCACTGCACTCTTCACGATGCTCGCAAAAATCGCAACAGCAATCATCTGTAAACTCACCGGTTTCCCAGCATAAGTCAGTAGGATACATTACAAGACCTCCTTTCACATAGTTCTAATTTTTTTCTCCAGATATGTTCACAAGCTTTTTTTCGTGACAGATATTCTTCCGATTATAGGTAATCCATAGTTATTATACACCATTTCTGTCCTTTTCAAAATGGTTTAGTACATTCTTAGCTTTCTCTTCTACCTTCCTCATATATTCTTCCATATACGCCCAGTCTGGTTGACCAGTCTTGTCCACGGGAAGATAGATTTTATCTGCTTCCATCGCCTCTTTCTTCCACTTGTCGATATAATCATATCGGGAGCTTACGCCTTTAATCAGTGGCACAATAAACAGGGCAATCCGCCAATTCATTGTGAATTTTGGGTAGAGTACATTTACATCATCTGACGCAATATACGGTCTGTCTTGATAAAATGTTTCTCCCACACTCCCGTTATAACAAACAGTAATGGTGTTTTCAGGGTGCTGATTCTTATCATTGCCAATCATTGCCGTACAACCATTATTAAGCGCAGATGAACCGATAAAGGGTGTTTCTCCTGACTTCATTTCTGCTTTTGTTAGACGCTTTCCCTTTACAATGTTAAAAAGCGCTCCAATCGCAAAAGAATTCCACTCCCTCGTATCCACCTTTTTCTTCTCCGCATCCTTTGCAGCCTGCAGCAGGGTCAGCGAGTCGGCAACTTTGGTTTCAAGGTTTGCCATGTAAGATTCCATATAAGCACAATCGGGGGCACCGTTAGGGGTGGAGGGGAGTTTTACAAACAGATTTGCAGCAATATCCCTCCGAAACTTGTTTCCGTAATCAAATCCAACTGCTAACGCGCGTTCCCGAAAAGCTGTCACAAAATACTGTAGGCTTCCCTGTGTCCAAGCGTTTTGATACTTGCCAACAGGGTATAATCCCTGTACATGAGGATACCCAACAAACGGACTTTTCTGATAGAAGATTGTGTTTGCGTCCACAGTATCACTAAAAGTAATCATGTTACCGTTTTCTGTAGGGCTAAATGTACTCGTTCCGCCAATTCCATTGTCATACGCAGAGTTTACAACAACATTGGTGCCTCCTCCGTCCAGTAATTCAGCGTTCGTGCATTTGTATGCCTTGGTTGGATGAATATCGAACAAATCCCCTACCCGAAACTCCTTCCACCCGGAAGTATCAATCTTCCCCATTATTGTCCTCTCCCTTCTCCACCAGAATGTTCGTGCCTTCCTCAGTTCCGGTCACAGTCGAACCGTAGAGCACCTTCTGCAGCAGTTTGTCCCCGAACTCCTTGGCGTTGATGCCACGCTTGTACATCTCGTAGTCCATCACGGTCTTGATGAAGTCTTCCTCGTACAACTCAAAGGGTTTCTCCGGCATCTGATAGGACAGGTGTTCAGCCGGATTGATAAGCTGGCGGGTATTGTAGCGGTCATCGTTGTCATCCTGAATCGCCTTGACCCAGTAATCTTCCAGCGCAGGCCACTTGTCGTGTACATCCTGCCGACCTTTGTTCTTGACCGTCTCCAGACCGTCATCAGCCACATAGTATCCCTTGATGTTGCGCCCATTCTGAGGCTTGCCAGTCTCGAAAATGAAGATGGAAGTAGTAACACCCAGACCGAAGAAAAGGTTCTCAGGCAACTTGATGATTGTGGTCAGAGTATGCCGTTCCAGCAAGGCTTTCAGCTTGGATTCTTTCTCCATCTTCTTATCCGGGAGAATGAAGGCACACTTCGTACCTGCAGGAACGCTATCCAACACATTGGCAACGATTGTTGCACAACCGTATCGTCTCTCGTAAGGCGGATTCATCAGGGTCTTCGTGATTTTCTGTTTTCGAATCCACTCAGTCGCCTCAGCAGAGGTGGCATCCATCTGCACAAGGTTGGTCTTGCCGTCCTTGTGAATCATCATGTTAGCACAGGCCAGAGCATAAACTTTCCGGTACATCTCGATACCAAACAACTGCTCAGACTTGATTTGCTTCGCTTTGCTGGTACTGCTGCCGCCAGCCTCACGAATCATATTGCACATGCTCTTTACGAGGAAGGTGCCGGAACCACAGGTAGCATCCAGAACCCGGTCATTCATATTCACATCAATGAGTCGGTACATAAAGGATGCAATATGGTCAGGGGTAAACACCTGTCCTGCCTGAGCCTTACCACGGTAGCGGTTAAACTCGTTGAAGAAAATAGCCATGACATCTTCGCCATTCCAGTTATCGGAATTGACGAGGTCGGCAATCTGGCAGACATTGTCGATGAAATCGTTGATAGCTTCCTGATTCTCCGTAATAGACATACGGACAGAGGCATACTCCTCCAAGAGTACATCCAGCTTGTTATTCTGCTTTTTATCCTCTTCCAGAGCCTTAGACAGAGCACTGTAAATCCAGTTATGGAAGGTGCTGTAATCCATGTCTTTCAGCTTTTGAAGACCGTTCTGAGGGTTGTAACGCTGGGCGACAAGGGCGCAAGCCGTGAAAATCATACGGTCCTGCAAGTCCGTCATACCGAACTTGAAATGCAGGCTGTTGTTGATTTTCTGCGTGATTTCGAAGATGTAGTTACTATCAAGTTTCTGGCTCGTACACAGGCGGATATAGTAGTCCTTGTTTTCCAAACGCTTGGACGCATCCGACAACTCGATTTTGTTCCTGAATACACGGATTGCACTGCCGCTGTAGAGAATACCTATGGTCTTGGAGTATTTCTTGGCAACCACATCAATGTTCTTGAACAGTTCCTTGACATGCTTTTCCTTGGAAACGCCTTCTGCTTCCGATTTCGTCTCCAGAATGATGGCGGGTTTGCTGGCGTCATCCGGCAGATACCAGCCATCCGGTTTATCATTACAGCCACGGAATCCCAGCTGATTAAAGGTGGTGATTTGCCCCGTTCCCTGCTGTACGCCGGATTCCTCTCTATCGAAGCCAAGAACCAGCTTGGCACTGTCACGAACCTCATCCTCTGTACGCATTCCCTTGCTCATAGTATCCTCCAAAAAACAAAACCCCCGATGCCATAACATCGGGGGTTTCAAAATCAATTATATATCGTTCAGAATCCCCAGTAGCTCATCGAGGCTGGTCACATACCGGTATTTCTCTGCCATCTCGTCAGGCACCGGAATCAACTCGCTCATGTAATAAATAACCTGCACGCCGTTGCTTGTGCATTCGTTGTACTTGTCGGTATCCCGCTGCTTTCGTGCCTCGAAATCCCCGTCATCGCTGCCGTATGGGTAAAAGTGCTGCACACCCTGACACTCGATGGCGATGTTCTTGCCTGGCAGGAAGAAATCAAGGCGCTTCTTCCCCATCCACGGAAACATCTTTTCCCGCTGATACTCGATGCCGTTGCATTTGAGCATCATGAGCACATCGCTTTCGAGATAAGACTTCTCGCGCAGGAAATCTTCCGTATTTCGGTAGATTACCGGCTTGGCAGTCTGACTGATAGTCTTGTTGGGGTTCAGCTTCTTGTAGTGAACGGTCGTAGGTCGGACATAGATGACCCTGCCGCTTTGCAGATGCCGGAAATGCCCGCAGCGCTCAGATTGGAGTACACAGAACCCGGCAAACGCCCGTTTCCCAGCACCGTCATTCGCATAGACAACAATGCCCTTTTTGAGGTCCACGATAGTCTGCTTGGTGGTGTTCAGGCATTCTCTGACATCCTTGACCGATTCCTGCTCCCCGTTCGCGTGTACGATGCGCTGCTCGGCTTTCCGACTCAGACACCGCCGCTTCCAGAGACATATCGTATGCAACCAGATTTGCAGTATCAGCGCCGCTGAGCTCGGAGCCGTCACAGAGTTCCGTTCATGTAGGGAATCGCGCTCGGTTCGCAGCCACCGTTCCAGCAGGTTACCAGACTCGTTCAGAACGGAAAGGTAGCCGTATACGCCATTCCGGGTGTTCACTGCCATCATTAGTCCGTCTACACCAAATTCCTTTTCTGCCCTTCTCAGCTCGACAAATGCCGCCATTTCCCGCATCCGCCAGTTATTGGTAGGCTTGACCATGGCACAGGTATTCTCGCCATCAAAGCCAACGAGAATCGGGCACAGGAAAGTTGTATCAGCCCTTCTATGAACAAGGATATATAATGACGCACCGTAAGTATCGTCTACCTTGATAGCGTACTCATCGTAAGGCTCAAGCCCATATTCGCCGCTGTTCAGTCGGAAATCACCGATGGTCGATTCGTTGTCGGTCGTGAGTTTCGCAATGGTAGGCAGCTGCAGGATACGAGTAAGACTCTTAACGACCTTATAGCATTCTGCGCTTTTCCCTTGCATTTGGTACTTGTCATGTGTCAAGTAGTATTCGCGTTGCCATTCTGCGTTTTTATTGTTCATGTATTAGTCCTCGTCCCCGGCTCCTTAGTGCCGAGAATCTGTAGGTATGTTATTTTTCTGCATTGAGTGCTTTTAGCATCTGTTCAGCCAATGCCACCGAAAGCAGTGGCGGGACCGCGTTGCCGATTTCTAATCGTTTTAGGCAATCCGAGCCGTAGAACTGATAGTTGTCCGGAAAGCTCTGCAACCGTGCTCCTTCTCGTATCGTGAGTGCCCTTGAATCTCTCGGATGGATGCATCTCGATGAGGAGGGGCAGGCAAAGTTCCGTGTGATGGTAGTGGCGGGTTTCTCCCACCAGAGTTTCGCGTAGGTGTTCTTGAACCCGCTCTTTGGTCTGAGTTCTTCCGGCAAATCATCTTTGCCTTGTCCGTCTTTGAGCGCCGCCATAATTTTGCGAAGATGGGCGCTGTTGTTCGGGGCTTTATGCTCCGTGAGCGTATCGGAGCCACCCTGCCGGGCCCATGAAAGAAACTCGTTATCGGGAGGAGCGGTATACACGGTGTTTTCCTCCCTGCACGAGAGCGCAGGCAGGTCTTTAAGTGCATCTTGCAGCGTCACATACGGCAGTAGACCTTCTCCGTGTGTCGGTCCCGGGTACTGAAAGGGATTCTCACCCAAGAACCCGACAAGAATGACCCGTTCTCGCAGCTGCGGTACACCGTAGTCTACGGCATTGAGGATTTTGTATTGGAGGCTGTACCCTATATCCTCGAATTCCTTGCGGACATGCTCAAACAGGGCTCCTTTATCCATGCTCAGAATGCCTTTGACATTCTCGAACAGGAAGGCTCTCGGATGTAGGATGCGGAGAACACGCTTGTATTCCATGAAGAGATTTGCCCGCGCATCCATTTGTCGTTTACCGAGCGTAGAGTACGACTGACACGGCGGACCTCCGACCACGACATCCACTGTCCTGTTTCCTATCGCTTGACGGAGGACATTTTCGGACAGGTCTTTGATGTCGCCTTGCAGCATATTGACCGTGGGATGGTTTAGGGTATATGCTTTCGCAATATCCTTTTGCATCTCGTTCGCCAAGATGATTTCAAAGTGGTCGTTTCTTGAAAACCCGTAACTCAGTCCTCCGACACCTGCGAACAGGTCAACGACGGTGTATTTCCTTGTCTCTGGCATGATGACTCCAATAAAAAATCCGGCACGAATTACTCATGCCGGACAATGACTTTCTTGTTCTTCGATTTTGTTCAGGATGCGGTACAGTTCTGTGCCCACGACTCTTGCAAGTTCGCAAGGCACTGCATTACCGATTTGCTTATATCTGCTCGTCAGATTCCCGCAAAAGACCATATCTTTCGGGAATGTCTGGATAGCGGCTGCTTCTTTATAGGACATGCGCCTTGTACTGCCTTTCTCCCCGAACTGCCAATGGTCTTTGCCGACCTTCACCATGTCAGGCGAACCTGGCCAGAGAGGCACTTGCTTTGCCATCGCGGGAATCGTGAACGATACGCTGTCCCATCCGCGTTTCCGGTTCCGGGACATGTAGCGCGAGGAGTAGGCTTCTTTGCAAATTTCATCTTCTGCCGCCGGTGCTAAACTCTCTAACGCCTGCCGGATACTGATGCGGTCAGGAAACGGTGCAGGAACCTTGAACTCTACGCCGTACTTCTCAGCAAGGTCTTTTCGGATGCCCACAAGGAGGATTCGCTGTCTATCTTCCGGGACATGATAGTCCGCAGCATTGACAAGGTTGATTGACACCACATATCCCTTGCTCTCGAAATCCGCGATGATAGCGTCCTTGATTTTTCCGCCGCCAAGCGTAAGTAAACCTTTGACATTCTCAGCAAGAAACAGCTTTGGCTGCTTCTTCTCGACCAACTTGACGCAATGCCGGTAGAGCACATTCCGGCTATCGTCGATTTTCCTTGGTCCCGATAAACTGAAGCCCTGGCACGGGAATCCGAAAGATGCGATATCGCAATCCGGGATAGTATCGTAGTCTACTTTGCCGATATCGCCTTCCACCACCGTGGCATTACTCCATAACCTATGGGTCTCGCAGGCATCATGATTGAAGTCGTTCGCCCATACCGTATGAAACCCAGCCTGCTCTAAGCCGATATCAAGTCCCCCTGCACCGGAAAACAGCGAAACATGCGTGTATACTTTGTTCTTATTCATTTTTGGTCCTATAAAAACCGATGCGGAATCACTCCGCATCGGATACTTATTTACAAAAAATGAGCGTTAAATGCGCGGAATACACAAAAAACACACGCGCTCATTTATCGAACGCACGCGTGTGTTTATGATGCTTTTTGTTGGTCGTTGTGCTTAAAAAAATAGCGGTATCTTCAACGTCTTTGCGCCGCATCGGCGATTCGCTCTTTCGCAACAACAAAAAAATCGGCATCCTTTTCGATGCCGATAAAGTTTCTATTGGTATTTATTGCCGCCACGCCGGTCGAGCCGCTTCCCATACAAAAATCAAGAACCGTATCGCCCTCATTCGTGTAACTCCTGATGAGCCACTCACACAGCGCTACGGGTTTCTGTGTGCCGTGCGCTGCGCATTTCTGCTTATCTGTGGCAAAGGTCAAAACGCTCGTAGGAAATCTCTCGGTGCTGTCGTAGCTTTTTGCCTTGTATTTCCCATAATCCTCAGTCATCTTGGAGTTCCGCTTATGCTCAGCCGTTGAGACCTTTCTCGGATGCCCTGAGGTCTTCTGCGGGTTGTAGGTGGGCAGTTTCCTGTAAAACACTAGGATGTCTTCATGCGCCCTTAGCGGCATCCGGTTCGCGTTGAGGAATCCTACCGGAGATGTCTTCTGCCAGATGAGGTTATATCGCCACGGGATGACTTTGCTGTCCATCAGGGTCTTGGTGTATGCTCCCGCCGAGAAAAGAATCACTGCGCCGTTTTCGGTCAGGATTCTATCCAGCTGCTTCCAAATCCCCTGCTGTTTGTTTTGGGTCCAATCGGACATTGCATCAGCATAGGAAATTCCCGCCTTGTAGCAGGAAAGAAGAAACTCTGTCAGGCTTAGTCGCTTCCCGTCCTTCATGATGAAATCCTCAAACGGTAATACCGTATCCCAAGCCTGATGCGTAATACCGTAGGGCGGGTCCGCTAAGACGAGATTTACGGAATTTGCCGGAATCCCGTTCAGTTTCTCGCAGCAGTCTCCCTGCATCAGCGTAACGGTGCTCATGCTTTACCTCGGAACAGTTCCTTCAAGGCATCCAGCTGGTCAGCCTGAACCTTGCCGTCTCGGATGATGGTGAAGAATCTGCCCTCGTCGAGCAAAGCCCTGTCCTGCTGCCCGTACATCGTCACGATACCCATGTGCCGGCCTTTGAGGTAGTTCAGCATATCCTTTTCCGGGAACTCTTCCCGGAACCGCCACGAACAGATACTGAACGGAGCGTGCTTATTGATGAAATCCTCGCTGTCACTGTGAAATGCCTCGTCCCGATTCCGGTATCTGTGATGCCGCGCCGTAGTTGCAAGGATATCTACCCCGTGGACTGTGGGTGCATCGGTATCGACCAGAGGTCCGAACACGACCAATTCCTGTACCTGAAACACGAAAGGTCTTTCCGCCTCGCTCTTATTGATGAGAATGGCCCGCTCAATCGCTTCCAGACACCGTTTCTGTGCGAGCGCTCGTGAATATTGCCGCTTCTTTTCCGCCATGATTTCCTCCACAAAAACAAAAAAGCCCCGCGCAGACATTTCATCCACGCGGGGCTAGAACAAACTATGAGATTTTAGAAAACTGCTGCCGTCTGCAAAACGACCGGCACCACCGTACCCAGCACCAAGGTCAAAGTCATCATGACCGCCATGACAAGCGAAGCTACCTTCTGGGCTTTCTTCCGATTTCGCATCTTTTGTACCTCTTTTCGAGAAAAATCAAGCCGCAGAGAACGAATCCCTGCGGCATACATACTAAATCACCTTATATTCTCCATTGTATCCAATTCGCACGAATGTGCAACTGCCATGCACCGAACACGTAAATTTTCAGTCACCGGGCTTGTATCCTTCCTTTCTGCAGCCCGTTAGCACCCTACCGAGCGGCAGCAGCTGAATTCCCAGCGCGTTGCCTATCCCAAACTGCTTCGTCCAGAACGGAAACAAGGCGAACCCCTTCCCGCGCCATTCGTTCTTGTATCCTCGTGTATTTTTTTGTATCTTTTTGTTGTTTTTCTTATTGCAATTCTATTTGCCTCCCTGTATAATAGTTACAGAATGATACACAAAGCTACAAAATGATACACGCGAAAGGAGCCGCTATATGTTCTCTGTCAAGCTGAACGCCCCTGTCCTGCTTCGCAAGCAGCTGCCGATGGTTGCCAAGGCATTGCATGTTGATGAGAAGGTCCTTGACGATTTTCTATCCGTTTCGGCTTTCTATGGAGTTAAAGATGGCAAAGGTACGATTGTCCCGATAAAGAAAACGGATACCATTGTCCATATCGATTACAAAGCATATGATAACTACTACTTTGTCGTTGATGCTATCCTGCAATACGCCAAAGACATCGATGCCTCTGTTACTCTACCTGTCATCACTGAAATTGAACTCGGTACAGATGTTTTCAAGAAGATGGCTCCTGACCAGCTTTCAGATATTGTATATCTGGCAAAACTGCTCCGCGACAGCAACGACCGCATTCCAAGGCTAAAAGAGTTGAATGCGCCGTACATTCTTGTTGCCAGCGAGTGCGCACACCTGTGCAAAAAGGTGGAGTGCCTTGAAGACAACGCACACATGCCGTCCCCCTCCAAAGACTTAGACGGACATGTATATGCTTCCTTGCATGATATCGGTTATTCGATTCTTGACGGCTGGCTGAACAAGGATGACAGTTCCGAGTATAATGATAAGGAGAATGCGGGATATGACCCCGATAAGCTGGCGGCGCTCGTCAAGAAAGCCATCGGTACGCGGACACAGGAGCAGTTTTCCCAGACATCGCATCTCGGCCGCGTATATGTGAACCGTCTTGCGAACGGCAAAACACAGTCTCAGCCTACCGAGGTTACCTTGAAGAAAATCGCCAAGGCAACGGATGCCGTGACGGAAAACGAGCTTCGTCAGGCATGCGGTTATGAGCCGCTTCCGGGTGAGGATGTCGTGGAGTCTAAGAAACGCATCGAAACCGTGGACGACTACACATGGATTCACGAGAACGTGAATTATTTCCTCGAATTCCTGAAAGCGCAGATTCCGATGGCGTTGCCGCTGTATAATCTGGTCATCCTCGAGAATCAGTACATGAGCATCCACAAGGACGGCTATGACCTTTTCGGTATTCATCGCTGCTCGGCTCCCGTCGAGTATTCTGAGGACGGTACTGTTGCGAATGTCATTTACCCCGTTACTTTCGATTTAACAAATTTTCAGCGTGGCATCCGCCTTTCTGTGGCCGTCGGGCTCTTGGGACACTACAGCAAAAACAATGAGTTGTACATTACCGACTACATCACCGATGTCGATGCACTGTACAAGTATGCACCCTTTTTGCGCAAGGCTATCGACAAAGTGGGAGAAAATTTCAGGGAAAGCGGTGTAGATATTAAAGACTTCCCGGTATTCTACTATACCATAAACTTGAAGAAGGCATTTACAGCAAAGCATATCTTTGCGAAAATGGAGAAGTTCCTGACCAGTCTTGTGAAAGTTCGTGTGGATGCACTCGGATTCTATGCTGACAACCTGAGCGACGAGACCTTCATCAAGTTCCTTAAAAACCATAAGAAGGTCATGACGAACGAGTACGCCGACAGCGAAATCAAGGATTTCTACGAGAATGTTGTTGTACGGCATGGCGACATCGAGGACTTCTTTGCGGAGAACTCGGACTATAACAGCAAAGCCGCTATCGTCGCCTATGTCATCCAGAATGAAGCTTCGGACGATAGCCCCCGCCGTCTGGTAGACGGATTCACCTTTGACGATGACGACAAGGAAGATAGACCCTGTGTTGCCGCATCGAAGCGGAAAATCGAAGCATGGCAGAAAGAGCATCCCGGCAATGGCTTTAACCTGAAAGTGTTCTCTGACACTCTGAAAAAGTATGCCGATGAGTTGGGCTTAGAGTTCGGTGACGTGTACTACTATCTGGTTGTCGAGGATGACAAGGCTGACGAGATGGGCGTCCGCGTCTGATACTTAACCTATAGTCTCTGACTATCCCAGACAAAATACAATGCTGCTACCCGTTAGCTGGGCGGCAGCATTTTTGTTTTCCGTTCTGAACATGTATTGTCCCACACCGGCATCCACACCGGAACCTCTCTGCTGTGTTTCCGGTGAGTACCCTGCTTGCTGGCGGCAGGCGGCAAGTAGTGCCGGTGCTCTGCGGTTCTGCTGAATTTCGGGCAAAAAGAAAACGAGAACTGCGCCATTAGCGGAGTCCTCGCAAAAGATGATTCTTTTTGATTACATTGTCAGTATACCTCGAGCCGCACGGATGCGCAAGAGGTCATTTGCGATTCTTTTCGGCGGGTTTCTGGCATCCTAAGCGTATCGCCTTGCAGTAGATGGCAGTGCTTGTTCGGTTCAGAGTTTTCTGCAGAGATTCGCTCGCACCTTCCACGGGAAAGCGTTCCCGGAGCACCTTTTCCTCATCAGCCGTCCAAGTCGAACGTTTCTGACATACAAGGCCCATGATGCTCGTGTGGTTCAAGACAGAAGCACGGCTGCGGTTGAGGTCTTTCAGAAGACTCTCGCTTGCACCTTCCCAAGGATACCTCTCAATGAGAATATCCTCCTCTTCCTTGGTCCACCGGCGTCTATTTTCGTATCGGAGCCCCAATGCGTTAGCCTTGATACCGATGAGATAGGCACTGCGCTGAAACAGTTGCACCAGTTCCTGGCTTGCCCCCTCCTTCGGGTATCGCTCAGCCAGAATCTGCAACTCTTCTTCGGTCCAATAATGCCGAGTGCCTTTTATGCCGAGCAGACGAGCCTTTCTGTTAATGGTTGCGGCGCTTCTGCAGAGCAGTTTCTGGAGGTCTTTGCTGGCACCCTCGCTCGGAAACCGCGTTTTCAGAATCTCGATGTCCTCGTCTGTGAATCTCTTTCGTTTTACATTGCGAAGCCCAATCTGCTGCGCCTTAAAATGAATCGCCTGCTTTGTGCGGTTCAGAATCTTTTCGAGCGCATCGCTCGCGCCCTCGTTCGGATACCGCTGCTTCATAATCGCTAATTCTTCTGCTGTCCAGGGTTTTGCCATGGTTTTACACCTCTTTCGTTCGTTGACTACAAAAAAAGAGCAGACGCACCACTTGGGTGTATCTGCTTTTCTTCGTCAGAATGTGAATTGTACGGAAACTATCATTATGCCTGCTATCTATCGTACAATTATAAGTGTATGCCATTCGCACAGCCTGGCAAGAGGAAACTGTGCTCAGAACGAAAATGGCGCTGGCTGCGCTGCATCGTTTGGCCATCGCATATCGGTATGCCAATATAGTGCGGGCGTACCCATTTTTTATGAACGCTGGTGAAGAAAACTCTCATTATTGTGTATGAGTTGCAACTCCTACCAGTTTTGCGTCCTTGCACATTTTCCCAACGAGTTTTTGCTGAAATCCGCGCTTTTTCCAGCGAGTTTTCGGTTGTATCCCATGTTTTTCTGTGGATGAGCCTATTGAGAGAAATTTTCTGCACCGCTTTTTCAAAAATTTGCGCCTTTGACATTAACATTACAGAATTTGCCTGAGTGAAATGTAGAAAATCAACCATATATTTTGTAAACCTTGCACAACTCCCACCAAACTTCGAAGCTCAATGCGGAACAAAATTAGCTTGTCGGAACAATGTCGATTTAGCTTTGATATTGTTCCGCATATTGTTCCGAGCCATCCCCCACACACAAAAAAGCCCTGCACACACCAAAAGCGGCATGTGCAGGGTCACTCTTTTATCCGAGAGGCATTTCCAACACTTCGAGGATATAAGTAAAGAAGTAGAACGCAAGATTCCCGATTTTATCGGAGTCATGTTCGATATTTGCCATGATACGGCTCAAGGTCCCGTTTTTCAGGGACTTCATGGCAGCATAGACGAGCAGATAGACATTCACATAAGTCATTTGCTCCTTGGGCTTGTAGCCCTCGAACGCTTTCAGCTGGCACTCTCTGGAAATCTTCTGAGCCATCGAATACCAGCTGCGCAGATAAAACTTTCCTCCCTCTTGGTTCATTTCCTGCTGTACTCGGACCTGATATTTCGGATAGTTGTTGTTGACGACCTCGGCGAACTCTGTATCCTTGAACTTATTCTGGTGATAATACAGCCACAGAGTCGAGTTTGCCAAGTCCATGCACGCCGCAGCTAGAAGCTGCGCCTTGTCATCTTCCAGCGGCACAGTATGCGTCACGGACTCCTCTAAAGGCTTGCCGTTGAACAAGTCTACATGCTTATAGGAATCCTTGCCGGCCTTTACTGTCGTATCGATGAATTCCTTGAAATCCTCGACCAGTGCCACATACGCCTGATACTGAATGTCCTCGGTAGAATCCTGAGTATCTTCAACGAAATTTTGCTCGCTCATAGTCTTTCCTTTCTCTGTTCGGCAGTTGTTTTCAGCGGCTATTCAGCTTGCCTGTATACTTCATAGTACGCAATTCGCATGAATGGGCAACTGTTTTTGCGAAATAAGAAGGCAGGCTCCGAAAAGAACCTGCCATGCATATTAGAGGTTAAAGATGCCCAGCCAGCGCCGAAACTTGATGCCGAACAATTCCTGTGCCTGCTCGTAGTTCATGATAAGCTGGTTGCCTCCAGAAATCTCTGCTTCGAGGGAGTTCGGCAGCTCGTCTGCAATGTATTTCAGTTCGTACCACGGTCCATCCTGCGGGTAGGTATAAATGAGCCGGTTCTGCTTCTTATCAACCCGGAACTTGCTCGGGTCTGCCTGCCATGCCAGTTCGATTTTCTCAATCGCAGCACGGCCGATGCTCTCATCACCCATATAGTCGTTATAGTACAGGATACGCACATAGTCCGGCAAATCGACTCCGCAAGCCTTGAAGATATCTGCAACCACACCGGACGAAGCATGGAAGATATCCGGGAAGTATTCTTTGCCATTCGCATTTTCACGCATTTCTGTCGTCATCTCATCGATGCAGATAAGCATCCGGCGCACATACTCCCCGTAGAACGCGGTGGTCAGCTCCGACATACTCTCATTCACACGCTTCGAGTTCTTGGCACCGCGCTCGTTGTCGATTTTAGCACCGATTCGACAGATGATAGCGCGTTTCGAGAGGTCTTTTGTCAGCGAGGTGATTTTATTCGATGTGATAGATACAGCGGGATAGTTCACGAGCCTGTCTGAGATACCCCATTCATCGTTCTTGATTACCCGTTCTGAATGGTTCTGAAACTGGGTCTTGGCGAGGTCGTCGATGTTCAGCGGCAGTCCCTCACATACTCGTTTTAGGCCGTCGATTCTTGTGGCTGTAAAATCCTCCGTTGTGTTCATCTTTACGGGTTCACCGCACATGAGTTTAACAAGAAACTTAATAAAGGTCGTCTTGCCGCCGTTTGAGTCGCCGTATATAACGCCGTACATCGGGAACAGCTTCGTGTCGTAGTTGTTCCTCGATGCGAAATATCGCAGATATGCCATGAACGGGGTAGCCAGATACCAGGTCATGTACTTAAAGTAGTCTTTCTTAGCCTGCTCGACATCACCGTAAAAGTAGTCCATGCCTGAGAAGAATTTCTGGATGCTCTTGATGTTCTTGGCTACCTCGCTGAGATTCGGGTTGAGGTCGATGTTCTCGTCGTTGAAGGTCATGGTCCCGGCATCATAGTCGATATGTAGTTTCGGAAGCTGCTTAACTGCTTCAGCTGCCACACGCCGAACCTCGGTATATCGTTTCGTAAAAACACGCATCGGTTCCGCTGCTACCACAATACGATTCGCTTGTACCGGCATCTTAGGTATAATTGGCTTGACGAGTTCCTGCATCTTCTTCACATCGGCAACAATCTCGTATTCGACCTCATCCTCAGGTTGCGCCTGTTCCAAAAAGATGAGTTTCTGCTTTTCGATGGATTGGAAGACGGGCACTTCCTTGATGTTTTCTTTTAGGTAGTCTTCCTGATTCATAGTGCTCACGACTGCCTTATACGAAACGTTGTCGGAGCAGGTATCCTTGAAGGTCTCGAACAGAACCTTGTAATGCGAAAATGCCGCTTCATCATCGAAGCAAACGATATTCTCTCGCTGAATGCCGCAAAATGCCGATGCCGACATATTCGCACTGCCGGTGATGACTCGGACACGCTTATGGTCAGCGCTCTCCAAGATAAAGATTTTCTCGTGTGATTTCGTGTCCCGCGACACATACAACTGCAAAGACCCGTCATCGAGGCGGTTCGCGAGGTTTCCTGCCGACTTAGACTTAGCGAGCCGCTGCACGCTGTCGATTTGCACCGACATGATGGCAGCAATGTCGTTGGCGATGATTTTCTCGCATCCGAATATGACTTCCGCATACGAGAACTTGTTGATGACCTTATTTACGAACTCGATACCGGAGGAGAAAGTGATAGCATAGAGTCTGTCGAACCCGTCAAACAACTCTTCCCAATTCGTTTCGACCGTATCTGCATATACCGCCTTCACAACATTCAGCGCCTGCGTGGAGATGCTCGCCTTTGCCTTCGTGGTCTTGTTCGCCACGAGTTTGAAGGGCTTATCCGTCTGCTCATCACTATCCCCCATGTCCTCGCCGGGGTCCAAGAGTTCTTCCGGGCCTTCTTCGGTATATTCTGGGCTTTCCGATGCCATCATGTCCATTAACGACATCTGATTTTCCAAGTCGTTTGCTTTCCTTCGTGCCATTTTGTGTCTATCCTTCCTAAACAGATTTGGGTCATTTCTTTTGGTCGGGTATATAAGCGAGCAGTTACTTTTTTAGCAACTAATCATTCATGGTTTTTGTTTTTTCGATTTAGTCTGATTTTAGGTATTCCTAGTTTCATTCTACCACTTTAGCTGTCCCATTGTCCGGACTTCAAACTACTCGGTGCAAGTTTTATCCGACTCAGCCAGATTTAATTCGTCTTTTCTTGTATCCTCTTCGCGTTTCGTTTAATTTCGTGTTGTTTCGTGAATACCAAAAACAGCAGCCATATTTATTGCAAATACATCCTTGCATCGCTCTTTTTGTTCTCCAATTCCCATTGTATTCAATTCGCACGGCTGTGCAACTGCCCACAGAATATCAAACTGCTGGAAATCATGCCGCAGAATATCAAAATGCTGGTAAAATCGTTTCGCTCTTCCCCCGAATCGCTACATTCACAAAACAAAAAGCCGTCCACCCGGAAGTGAACGGCATATACTTTTGCAGGGGTTTACACCTGCGCTGCTTCTGCTTTCTTTCCATTGTACAAAGCCGCAACCATATCGACCGCCTCATCCATCGAACGGCACTGGTAGCTGATGACCGTGCCATTACCAACCAGCATATTTCCGCTGCGCCAGAATGCCTTGGAGTCTGTTGTGTAAATGATGCTGTTTTCCACACGCAGCTCCACGCCGCTGTTTGTCATGACCATTTGCATTGTTGTACCTCCTAAAATCTTCGACCGCCGTACAGCCCTACGACCGTACCCATTGCTTCGTCTTTCGACTGACAGTTGTAGCTGATGATTTTGCCGCTGCATGTCAGCATCCTGCCGCAGAGGCTGTAGGTCTTGCCGTCCGATGCAATGAAGAGATTGCCACAGCAATTTACTGTCACACCGGATTTCGTATACACTACCATGCTCTCACCGCCTTTACCGATTTTGTTTGTTTTGTGCTGTTGCCCTTTAATCCGCCGTACTTTGCCAAGACGAGGCACAGGGCGTCTCGGATAGTCTCGGCATGGCCATAAACATGCCCATCGTCACCAATGACTTTTGCCCCTTGCAGCCAGTAGGATGTATCATCGGAGGCAAAGACCGTGCTGCCATTGAGGACCAGCGTTACGCCTGATGCAGTTTCGATTTTTGCTATGCCCATATTCGTTCTGCCGCTTTCCTGTGCCGTTCTTCTTCGATTTTGTATATTTCACGGTTTGTTCTCTGAATTTCAGTCGTATCTGATTTTTCGCTTTCACGCCGCGTGTTGTGTTCTAAAACTGCTCTCGCAAAATCCGCCTGTTCTTTTTTCGTTTGTCATCACCCTTTTTTGTTCGGCTCAGCCAAAATCAACACTATGCTGCCCGGCGTATAAGCCGTTTCCGTAAGCCTTGTTCACGGCCTTTTTGAGCTCCTCCTGAAACTCCTGCTCTTCCATCTCGTTCTTTCTGAATGCTTCCGCAAACGCCTTGTACAAGTCATAGGTCTCTTTGTCTGGGTTGAATGGTGCGGTCCTGTAATATTCTGTCACAAACCATTTCTTGCCATCGATGCTAGTCAGATAAAATCTGGTATTCGGAACTGGAATGCTTCCCATCATGTGAATCACCATCCTCCGTGACTAAGGCGAACCATCTCTGTTCTTGTGCTTTTGAAAGACGCAGTATGACTAAGCGCTTCGTAGTATAGCTTGCGTTCCTGCTCTTCCCTTAACGCCTGTTCTTCTTTCAGTGCCTTAACCGTGGCGAGCAGCTTATCTTCTCGACCTTCCGCTTCGCCTTTGGCAAAAGCTGCTTTTTCGGCCTCGTCGATGCGCTGGTATCTGCTCTTTCGTTCCTTTTCGATATAAAGCAGGCCATTGGCTACTGCATCAAGGAACGCTTGCATCTCTGACTCGGAATTGGTTCCTTATCGTCCTTATCTCTGGACACGCTGCAATAACCGTTATCGGCGTAATGGATAAAATAGGGGGAGTTCGGAACCTGTTGTACTCGCATAGGGCTATCCCACCTTTCGTTCTGAAAGACGATTCGCCGGGAGTGTTTCCCGTTGCCCGCTGCTCGCCGCGTGGAGGCTGTCTTTATGAGCAGCTGCGCGGGAAAACCCGCGCTTTTGAGTTACATCTCTGCATTGAACAGGTTGCGGAGTTTGTAGGTGATATCCTCGCTGTTACCGACGATAGCTGCCGCCTCGTTGATGGACGCGAGTTCCGAGAGGCTGTCTGCCGCGTAGTTGTAGCTGATGGTATAAATCGGGATATCCATACCGGCGATGATGTTCTTCGTGTCGGAGAACTCGTACCCGGTATTGTTGTCACCGTCCGTCAACACGAAGATGATGGGAGTGCAGTTACCGCCGAGTTCCTGAGACTTCTTGTAAATGCGGTCCATTGCCACGCAAAGACCGTTGTACATTGCGGTGCTGCCGTTCGCATCGAGGGAGTTGACGGCACCCTTGTACAGGGTTTTCTGGGTAAGAGAGAACTGGTCAATGGGCAGGTACTCTCTGACATCCGAGTCAAAGCCAATGATGCCAATATAGTTGTCGTCATTGATATACTGGATGGTGTTTATCATCGCGGTTTTCAGGGCATTCAGGGGTTCGCCGCGCATCGAGCCGGAAGTATCGACAACGAACTCCGCCACGATAGGAATGCCGGAGTCCTTCTCTTCTTTCCAGACACTCTGCGCCTGTGCGATGGTGTTGCCGTCGTATACTTTTCCGGTATAAGCATAGTCATCGAGGCCATTGAATCCGTCCTTCGTCGCCTCTGCCTGGTTCTGGGCACAGAAGGAAACGAAGGCAGCAATAACTTCTTTTTTCTCAGCGGAGACATTCCCGATGGAATACAAAGGATTATCGTGCCGGACACCGAACGGGATGAACTCGTAGTTGCGCTGCAAGGTCGGGTCATTCTGATAAGACTGATACTCCATCACAACGCCGTCCACGATGCCTTTGTCCGCCGACTGGACCATCTGCTGGGTCGTGAAGGATACGAGAGGGACATTCGCTTGAAATTTCTGGAAGTTCTCAACAGCAGCCGTATCGACAATCGTGTCGCTGCCGCTGCTTGCAAGGGCCGCAAGCAGGAAGTTGAGACCCGTTGCACTCGTGTAGGGGTTCGAATATCCCATCATGAGTTTGCCATCGATGGTTGCGTTCAGAACGGAAGAAACAGACGCTTCACCGTATTCAGAGCGAAGCATATCCCCTGTTTTCTTTGATACGAGAATACCCGCCACATTGCCGGCCAGACGGTCAGCCTCAACGGTCAACTCTACACCCTCGTTCTTTACCAGCTCGCCAAAAAGCGTATTTGAGGGGGTATAGCACTCCGGCTGATACTTTCCCGTCGAAATGTACTCAGCCGCTGTGCCGGACGGAACGGAGCGCAGAGAGACGCTCATAGTCTTGTCTCCGGAAGTCTTATTGTGCTGGGCGTTGAACTTCTTTGCCATGCTTGTCAGGAAAGAATCGGAACCCGTTTCTGCCGCTTTCTCGCCGGAAGAGAAGATTTCAATGTTGACATCACCGTTCCCCTCCACCACAAACGGGTAGGAGGAGTCGATATCCGGCAACTCATCTTTCGCGTCCAAAAACTCCGATACATCAAGCTGCTGCGGGTTTACAGATACTTCCTGTACCCCGATGCGTTTCATCTTCCCGCTCAAATCCGCATACGCCTGCTCCGTTGTCATGGTATTGGTGCTGATATTCGAGTCCCGCATCACCGTCTGGGAGAACACCGCCAATATCACGCCGACGACCGCTAAGGTCGCTACTATCGGAAACACACCTTTTCTTGCCATGGTCAATTACCTCCATTTAGAGTGTCGTATCGTTTCAAAGCCTCGCGGCTGATTTCCTCGTCCTGTTCAAGGTCTTGATTCGTCTTAGTGATGACATCATCAAGTCTTGACATCGCCAAGACCACATCGGTATCCCACGGATTCTGTGCTGAGCGCTGATTGAGTGCATAGGCAAGAGAATCTAAGCGCAGGATAAGACGCTCATTATCATGGACCACATTGTTTATCGTCTTTATGATACCGGCGTATATCTCCTGCTTCTTTTTAGCGGTATCGGTATCTCCGAACGAGATAGTGCCTTGTTGGAAAGCTTTGTATTCTGTCTCATCGAACATCGATGCTGAGCGGATAGCGTCATCCAGCCGGTCATAAAATATCCGCTCTGCCGATGCCAACAGCGTCAGGCACTTTGCCTGCTCCCCGGAAATCTTGCTGTCCTGCGTCATGCTGTAGGCTACCGCCATCTTTTGTCCGAATCGCTTGACCTGATACAGCATCTGGTCGGCTTGGTCTGAGAACACGGCTTTCGTTTTTACGGTCGCGTTAATTTTTTCAGCATAAACTTCTTCTCTGTTCATGGGCTTTTCCTGCGCAGGCTTTTTCCAGACGGGTTTCACCTGTACAGGAAAAGCCTGCACTAATAAATACTAAATAAATAAAATACTAAAAAAGCAAATACGAATCCTATCTTATCTGCAAAACATACAAATCCGGACTTTGCCGCCGGAATCTTGCCGTGATGCGTACAACTTAACACCGGAGAGTACAACTTACGATTGCACTTAGGCACTTCCGTGCGGTATAATTTTCCTATCAGCCACACCGGTTTCATACTGTTGCGTAAGACGCAGAAAAATCCTGCTCGTAAGGCGACGGTTTCCGTGGCATCGACATAAACAAAAAGTGTCCGCGCAGTGGGCGCTCAGTGAAATCTTTCTTGTTTTAAGGCGATACCGCATAATTCTAAGTGCCGCAGCCGCCGGAAC